>ERZ869925.188-NODE-188-length-42240-cov-8.426810_pt1 | contig 42240 bp, 69 predicted proteins | sample MGYA00579311_ERZ869925 | MGnify/ENA primary metagenome ERZ869925 (study PRJEB32216, sample SAMN09231817) | wastewater metagenome | place: USA: Maryland | collected 2016-07-30 | study: EMG produced TPA metagenomics assembly of the PRJNA472060 data set (Reclaimed...
TGCGCGCACTCGGCCACCACCGGGAACTGCGCGCACTCGGCCACCACCGGGGACTGCGCGCACTCGGCCACCACCGGGAACTGCGCGCACTCGGCCACCACCGGGTACTCCGCGCACTCGGCCACCACCGGGAACTACGCGCACTCGGCCACCACCGGGAACTACGCGCACTCGGCCACCACCGGGAACTGCGCGCACTCGGCCACCACCGGGAACTGCGCGCACTCGGCCACCACCGGGGACTACGCGCACTCGGCCACCACCGGGGACTACGCGATTGCCTGTTCTCTTGGTGTTGGTGGCCGCGCGAAGGCGGCAAAGGGAAGTTGGTTGGTTTTGGCTGAATACGACGACGATTACAAAGTGAAGTCCGTCCAGTCTTTCAAGGTCGGAACCAAGGGCGTGAAGCCTGACACTTGGTACGAGCTAAAGAACGGCAAGCTTAAAGCTGTGAGGGAATAGCCATGGACTTCATCGGCCAGAACCCCCGCTTCATCAACGCTGACCCGGGAGCCGCGAAATGACCGTCCACCCAATCTTTCAGAACATCCTCGCAACGTTCGCGCCGAAGCCGGTCAGCCCGATCCAGGCCCTCTACGACAAGCTCTCGGCCCCGTCGTTCGATAGCGCCGGATACCGGATTGAACACAAGGCGACCGTGGCGGACGTGGAAGCCCAACTCGCTTGGCTGCGGAACGCCGTCATCGAACGCAAAGCTGAAATCGACGCGTCCGTTGAGGCGGGGCGCAACCCCCAGATCATCGACCAGATGCGCGCTGAGTTCCGTTCCATGGCTTCTCTCTACGACGAAGCCTCGGATGAACTGGAAGCCATCACGACACTCAAGGCAGCGGAGTAACGGGCATGGCGGAGCAAGTAACGAGCGGTGGCGGTCGAAGCGTCGATAAGTCCACGCTCCACCCGTTCTTTCACACAATCCCGATTTACCTCTCTCGCTACACGCCGGGAGTTAAGGGCGATCAAGTCATGTGGGCGATTGGCGAGAAGGCGGTGTGGGTCAACGCCGCTGGCAAGAGACACAACGTCACCATCAAGTCTGAGCCATGCACTCACGCACAAGCTCCAGGTAAGGTCATTCGCGAGTGTGCTTTTGACGACGAAGGCGGCGTGCTCAACGCGGTTGATGCTGCGGGCCTTGAACCGCTGCATGGATGGCCAACCTTGCCGCCAAACTTCTTCGCCCCGACCGACAGCGCTTCGGTTGAAACGCGCGAGAGCGGCACATGACCCCGACCCTCATCGCGCCTAAGCGCGATCCCCTGAATACCGTAGGCAACTTCCTTATTGGTCTTGCTGCCTTGGGACTAGTGCTGTGGTGCGCGATATGAAAACGAAGTTTTGGACGTTCAGTCAGAACAACACGGGCGGATCGTTTGATTTTGACGAAGCAGCGGGCATCACGAATTTCGTTGTAGTCGAGGCCAACGACGCGGACGACGCCAAAGAGCGCGCCGAAAAGATCGGGCTCTACTGGAATGGCTGTGACGACGGGCGGGATTGTCCGTGCTGCGGGGACCGCTGGTCCGAGCCATGGGGTGATGGGGAGGTGGAGCCGATGATCTATTCCTCTCGCCCGAGCGATTACGACAGCGGCGCTTTCGCTATTCGCTGGATGAAGCCCGCGCGTGAAATCTGCGTGCATCACATTGACGGTCGCAAGGAGTGGTTCTGATGACCCCTCTCTCCATGTGTTTGATCGACCCCAAGCCCATCAGACGAAACGTGTTCGGGTGGAAGTGGCCGTACTGGCTCAAGGCTCTTTTGGGATTTGTGTAATCGGCGCTGAGGCGCCTTGAAGAAGGAACCACCGCATGAACCGGAGTGAGCAGATTAACGAACTGGCGGCGGCGCTTGCTAAGGCGCAAGGGTCGTTTCCAGCCATCGAGAAAAATCGTCAGGTGACGGTCAAGTCCGAGAAGGGTTCGTACAAGTTTTGGTACGCGACCCTGGACCATATCGTTGACGGCATCCGTAAGCCGCTGTCAGACAACGGCCTCGCCTACGTGCAGGCTATCATCCAGTCGGATCGCGAAATGCTTTGCGAAACGATGCTCATGCACGCGAGCGGACAATTCATCACCACGCAGCTGCCGGTGAAGTACGCGGACCAGAAGAACAACGCGCAGGCCCTTGGTTCGGCCATCACCTATGCCAAGCGTTACTCGCTTACGGCAATGCTCGGGATCGTTGCGGATGAAGACGACGACGGCAACGCTGCGGACGGCAACGAAATCCAGGACAGCCAGTATCGCGGACGCTCGCCGGCCAATGAGGTCAGCGCCCCCGCCCCTGCCGGCACTCGCAAGCTGTCGAAGCCACAGGCTCGGCCTGAGTACGACAAGCTTGTGAAGGAGTTCACCGCGATCCAGGACCCCGCCGAACTGGCGGCATGGGGCGCGGCTAACAAGGCTCGCCTGGATGCCATGCCCGATGATTGGCAGGTCAGCCTCAAGAACGAGTACGCGGACCACAAAGCCGCGCTTATCGGGAGGGCCGCGCAGTGAACGCCATCTCCAACACCCTCGCCATGTTCACCCAGCAAGCCGAAACGACAATCGGCGAGCTGGCACTGATTAAAGTTATCGATAACGAGAACTGCGGCCTCGTCAAAGATATGGTCGATAACGCCCTCAAGCTCGCCAAGGAGATTGAGGAAAACCGCAAGATGGTGAAGCAGCCGCACATGGACGCGGCGAACGCGGTCGATGCTGCCTATAACCCGCTGCGCGATAGCGTCACGCAGGCCGCGAAGGCGGTTAAGTCGCTGGTGGAAGCGTTCGTCATTGCCGAAAAGCGCAAGGCTGAAGCTGAGGCGGCGGAAGCCCGGCGCAAGGCCGAAGAAGCGGCCAAGGCTGCGGCTGAAGTCGATCCCTTCTTGCAGGACACCAAGGCGCTCGCGGAGGTCCAGGCGACCGCGGCGATTGCGGAAGTTCGGGCTCTCGCCTCAAACCATGTCACGAGTGCGACCGGAATCTCCAAGGCGTCCTCGCTGCGTAAGGTTCGCACCGCCGTTGTCACGGACGCGAAGGCCCTCGTGCTGCACTTCGCAGAACACCCCGACGTTTTGGGCGCCGCGACTAGGGTTGCCAACGCGATGGTGCGCGCCTCCAAGGGCGGCCCCGTCAACATCCCCGGTATCGAAGTGAAGGAAGAGGAAAAGCTTGTATGAGTGGCTCGGTCAATAAAGTCACCCTCATTGGCAATCTCGGCAAAGATCCCGAGTGCCGCACCATGCAGAACGGGTCGAAGGTTGCCAACCTGTCTCTGGCGACTTCGGAAAGCTGGAAGGATAAATCGACCGGCGAGCGCAAAGAGAAAACCGAATGGCACCGCGTTGTCATCTTCGGCCAACTCGCTGACGTGGTGGAACGGTACACGTCGAAGGGCTCCAAAATTTATGTCTGCGGTTCGCTGCAAACGCGCAAGTGGACCGACCAGCAGGGCCAGGAGAAATACAGCACCGAAGTTGTGGTGCAGGGCTTCGGCGGCGAACTGGTCCTCCTGGACGGCAAGAAGTCATCGGAAGGCTGTTCAGATGAGCCGCCGGGCTGGGATGCCTAATGATCGACGCAATCCAAGCCGAGTTCACCGACTACCGGCCCGTAAAGACGCGGAAGGTCCTGCAATTGGTTTTTGAAGTGCCAGCCGAGAAGCAGGCCGAGGTGTTCCGCGTGCTTGGATACCCCGTGATGGGACAGTCGATATGGGTTGGCGTAGCGCGCCTTGCGGCGCGTGTTCCTGCCAAGCCAGAACCCGTTGCAGAGCCTGAGAAGACTAAGACACTGCGGTCGAACAAGGCCGCCGTGATGGTGAAAGAGAACCAGGACTTCAAGAACTGGCTCGTTGACACCTACTGGACCGGCAAGGAAGAGATTGGCGACTACGACGGGTTGTTAAAGCGCGCGCTCGGCATCCAGTCCAAGAAGGAATTGGACGTTGACGGCCCCGCCGCCGACCGGTGGGAGCAGATGCTTACAAGCTTCACCTACCGGGCACAGGTGCGCGCATGATCCCGAAACGCCGCACTCGTCCCCGCATGATGGCCCCAAAAGAGGACGCGCCGATTTCCTGCCCGGGTCATTGCAAATGGGTCCGCCTGACCTTCGAATGCGCGGCCCTCGGTAGGGTGGTGATTGGCCCGCTCGGGACATACGCCGGCAATCACGAGTGCCAGGGCAAGATGGAAGCCCACCACGTCAAGACGCGCGGCGCTGGTGGCGGTGACGAGCAAGTGATTCCGTTCTGCTCCCTTGCTCACAAGAACCACCATGACGGCTGCACGTTCGTTGGTCTGGATCAGGCAACCATGGGCGCGGATCTGTGGAAGCAATCGCCGCACCGCCTGACCTACGAACGGAAGATGCAGGAACGCACCCCGTCGAGCGCACGCGAGACCCACCCCGGTGAAGGAAGCACAGGCGCCGCGGAGGACGTAAGCCCATCAGTGAACAGGCGCACGAGCGCCTCCCCTACTACCGCCCCGCAGCCCGAGGAGAAGGTGTGATGGCCCGAGCGATTGTTTCGTATTTGCCGCACGGCTCAGGCGATGGGTACGGCTATGGCGGGGGAGCCATAGTTTCCTACGAAGGCCACGCACTGGTTATCGGCGAGGGACACAATTCGTCCAAACTCGCTGAACATATAGCGCGTGCTCTCAACGCCTACGAACCGTTCGACCCAACAAAGATCGTCCCCAATGAAAACGATCCGTTCTGAAGCCATGACTCACCCTGACGCGCCGCGCCCGATGAGCGAGACAGCACGCATGACCACACACCCCGAAGGGCTGACACGGCCCTCAGAGAAAAGCTTGGAACGTGTGGCTTTTGAAAAATGGATGATCGAACAAGCCAAGTGCGTTGTGGGCAGCATTGATCCTTACGCCGAAACCCTTGAGCGTAATTATTGGCAATGTTGGCAAGCAGCTCGCGAGGACGGCCTGAAGAGGGCGGCGGAGATTGCGGAGGAAGGAAAGCAGCGTAATCGCAACGCCGCGCACGAAGCCACTGACGACCGCGAGCGCATGAGGTTCGTCGGCCTTTGGACGGGTTACGAAAGCTGCGCCGAACGCATCCTCATGGAAGCAGGAGAGAAGAAGTGACATCTGCTCAAGGGACGAATGTAGGCGCGCCTCATGGCGCGATAAGGGCTCGGCAAGGGGAGGATGACGCGGCGGCGGTGATGACTACGGGCGGTGGGGTCGGGCTCGGGCTATTCATACGCCGTCATCGTGAGGCGCTGGGCTACTCGCTTCAGGAGCTTGCCGACCTGGCTGGCTGCACTAAGAGCCATCTTTGGATGCTGGAAACTGGCGCATCGGCCAATCCAACCGTGTCCATGCTGAAGGGTCTCGCAAAGGGACTCGGATTACCGGCCACATCGGTTTTCGCGGCTGCGCTGGGCCAAGAGGATCGGTCACTTCGAGCCGCGCTCGAGCGCATTTTAGCTGAGCCCTACGGATGCTCCTTTTGCGATAGCGGCAAACTCCGCAATCCAGTGAAGCCTCATGAAGAAGATTGCGGGTTCGCCATGGCCGCAGCGGCACTCGCACGTCCCATGAAGGCCGTACCGCGCGAACCAACACAGGAAATGATGGTCGTTATGGCGGATCTATCTGTTGCGCTGCTGCGAGGTGAAATCCATCCCGACACTTACTGGAAGGCCATTTATGACGCGGCCCCGTCTCGCGCCAGCGAGACCGAGGCGCTTCAGGGGAACGCGGAAAGCCCGTCCTCCTCAGACCTCAACGCTACCAGCGGCATAAGCCGCCCACCTGAATGATCCTGCACCATCCGACTGAAGGGATAAACAAGATGAGCAAGAAATTCTGGCTGGTATGGTCGCCCCAAGGCCGGGCCCCGACTTATCAGCACGACACGATGATGAGCGCGGCCAACGAAGCCGAGCGCCTAGCGAAGCAATGTCCTGGCGCGCAGTTCCATGTTCTCGAAATGATCGGGACGGTGAACCAGATCACGGTCGCGTGGTCATTCCCTGACAAAAACAGCCCGCTCGCCCTTGAGCGCGAAATCCCCTTCTGAAGGTATCGCCATGACAGACCAAGCCCCGCCCCTGTCGGATGTAACCGCATGGCTGCGAGAACGCCTGGATAACTGCCAACGGCTAGCTGCGCGCAAGGCTGGGACCGATCGCGCGGGCTGGCTTGAGGATGCGGCTTATTTCACCGCTGCGCTTAACGCTGTCTCCTCGCTTGAACGGTGTAGGGAGGCGCTGGCGCCATTCTCGCGCTTGCAAATCCCGGATCGTCCGCAAGGCAACGCTGGCGCTTATTCCATACGTCACATCTGGATCGAAGCGGCCCGCGCAGCCCTAAGCCTAACCAAGAAGGAGTGATCTGATGGCGGACTTGGAAGGCATGGAGGCGCGCGTTATCGCGCGTGTGTGCAACAAGATCGGAGATAACTGAGATGGCGGAGAAGGAAATGGGCGGAGCGGTCGCCGACAGCGCCTACGGAGAATCCAAAATCGTTATCGATGATGGGGCGATGTGGCGGCGGAGAGCCCTCGAATTGGAGAAAGAGTTGAAGGCCGTACGGCTCGCGTTCAGCGCAAACCGCCGAGACACCATCCGCTCGTGCGCGCGTGTCATTGGCGAGCAAGCCAACTTACACCACGCATCGGCGCAGGAGTTCCGCTCCGCAGATGATCGCGCGCACCGCATAAGCGAGGCTATCGGGATGCTGCGGGCTATCAGACATTTGAATGAGTTCATGGACGACATCGCGGGACCGACCCAAGTCTCTGAGGAACGCCCCGCCCCCGCGTCATCCTCCAGCCCATCAGTTCCCAACGCGCCCGTCCCTGACACCCAGGGGAAAGAATGATCAGATGAACGATATCGCCGCCAAAAAGGCAGAGTTGTTTGCCAAGTACGGGACCCCAAAGGGCCTGTGCCGGGAAGCCGCTGCCCATCGGATCGGGGTGTCCGCCTCGATGTTCGATGAAATGGTGGCCGATGGACGTATGCCTAAGCCTAAGAGAATAAACACCAAACCCGTGTGGGACCGGGACGCTATTGACTTGGCCTTTGAGAACTTGCCCGATGAGGACGGGGCAACCAAGCAGTGGGACCAGGCGTGCGGATTACCCTTAAAGACGGGACGGGCGTGATGGATCTGAAATTCATCACCGAGGACACCGACGAGCGCGGGAACGTCCGCATCTACGTGCGCAAGCGCAAGGGCAAGAAGATCAGGCTTCGCTCAATCCCAGGAACCCCGGAGTTCATGGCTGAATATAAGGAGGCGCTTGGGCGCCTTGAGAAGTCCAGTCCGGTCGAACGCTTACAGACAGGCTCCCTGAAATGGTTGGTCGCGCACTACCAACAGTCAGGTGTTTGGGCTGGCCTGGAAGCATCCACCCAGGACGTGCGGCGCCGGATACTGGACGAGGTCTGCGAAACCAAAGGATCGTTGCCCTACGCCGGTCTGCTGCCGCGCCATATCCGTTCTATGCGCGATGAGAAGCATGAGACCCCGCACGCGGCCGACAACCGGCTGAAAGCCCTCTCGGCAATGTTCAAGTGGGCCGTCGAAGCGGACCTTATGAGCGTAAACCCCTGTCGCGACGTTCAGCGCAACCGCCAAGAGTCGGACGGCTTCTATACTTGGACGCACGACGACCTTCTTCAGTACATGGAGAAGCACCCGGCCAACACCCGCGCCGGCCTCGCGCTCGCGCTCCTGCTGTGGGTCGGGGTCAGGCGTTCGGATCTTGTGAAGCTTGGCCCACCGATGGAAAGCCGCGACGGCACGCTAATCAGGTTTCCAAAGACAAAGGGGAAGAAGCGCAAGCCGCTCATGATCGAGGTTCCGATTGAACCCGAGCTGAGGGCGGTTCTCGACCAGCACCCGAAGCCGCGGATCTACTATATCGAGACGGAATACGGTCGGGCCTTCACGGCAAACGGGTTCGGCAACAAGTTCAAGAAGTGGTGCGTCGAAGCTGGGTTACCTCACTGCACCGCGCACGGCGTCCGTAAGGGCGGCGCGACCCTCCGAGCCGAAGGCGGCGCGACGGACTACCAGCTCATGGGGCTCTATGGCTGGGCGAACCCGAAGGAAGCGGCGCCCTATACGAAGAAGGCGAACCGGAAGCGTTTAGCCGCCGAGGCGTCCAAGCTTTTGAGGATCGGAAAGTGAACATCTGTGTCCCAACATGGAAACCCAGGTGTGTCCCAGCTATTGATTTTGCTGTATAATTTCTAGGTTATGGCGACCCCGGAGGGAGTTCCACAAGTGCGCCCGCTCAATCAGTTGCAAGAACCCAGTACCCCAAAACAGCCCACGGAATCATTTGAGATTCTTCGGTCTGTGTCCCAGCGGTTTGCGCCATGAAAGACATGTTCGGTCAGACCGTGGTGGAGTCCAAATTCGCCCTGCCGAAGAAGGGCCGAAAGCCAACGCCTAAGCGCGGTTATGCCGCCCCTCCGGGAACGGGGCCGAAGGGCGAGACGTGCAAGACCTGTAAGCACATTGCCCGCGTCCAGCACGCCAAGACTTACATCAAGTGCGGTTTGCAGCGCGCCCATTGGACGGGTGGCCCAGGCACCGACATTTTGACCAAGGCGCCCGCGTGCCGCTTTTGGGAGAAGTCGGCATGACCCCGACCCTCAGCCGCCATAAGGCGGCCCCCATATCCCCTTCCCGGTTTGGACAGCGGGGAGGGGTATGAGCCTACGGTACGGGTCCGTTTGCTCGGGCATCGAAGCCGCGACGGTTGCTTGGCATCCGCTCGGGTGGAAGCCGGCGTTCTTCTCCGAGATCGACAAGTTCCCGCGGGCCGTCCTCCAACATCATTACCCGCACGTCCCCCTGCATGGGGACTTCACCACGATCCGAGGCGATGAATATGAACCAATTGACCTTCTTGTCGGAGGAACGCCCTGTCAGAGTTTCAGTGTCGCCGGCCTACGCCAAGGCCTGGCTGACGCGCGCGGTAAACTGGCCCTCGAATTTCTATTGCTGGCTCGCAGACTTCGGCCCCGATGGGTGGCTTGGGAGAACGTCCCCGGCGTCCTGTCGAAGAACGGAGGACGGGATTTTGGTTCCATCCTCGGAGGGCTGGTCGAATGCGGGTATGGGTTCAGCTACCGAGTGCTGGACGCTCAGTATTTCGGACTGGCCCAGCGACGCAAGCGTGTGTTCGTTGTCGGACATCTTGGAGACTGGCGACGTGTCGCGGCTGACCGGGATGTTTTCAAACGGCACTTCACCCTCATGCCGGCACATGCAGCACGTTATATGCAGGGCTCTAAACCCTCGTTTTCTGTATTCACCTAGCTTTGTGTCGTCCTTCATCACATGGAACTAGCGTGATTCGGGGACTGGAACAAAGATGGAACAATAGGGTATGAATAAGCTGCTGATTATAAGTGTGTGTGCGGCCTTGTGGCCGCGAGCGGTCGGGGCGAAGTCGTACCGCGATCCTGAAGTACGTAGGGCCTTCATGAAGATTCACCCGTGTCCAGCGACGGGGAAGACCAAGGGCCGCTGCGATGGCTGGCAAGTCGATCACATCATCCCGTTGTGTTTTTACGGCGTCGATGCAACCTGGAACATGGGCTGGAAAACGGTGCGGGACCATCGGGAAAAGACTAAACTGGACGTGAAGGTCTGCACATGGGACGGGAAGTGAACATGGACTACGACGCCACAGCCTCAGCTCGCGCTAATTCAGCTCGGCACTAATGTGGAAGCCGCGCAATCTGCGGAAGTCCTGAATCCATGCGGAGATAAAACAGCGTAAGCTCCGCATTTACTGCGGAGATTGTATCTGTAGAGGGGCTTATGCCCCTTGTAGGCTCTCCAGAAGCACATGAGGCCAAGAGCAAGCTAGCTACTAAGAGAGAGGTCGGGCGCATCACTTCACGCCAATCGACGGGCTCCCATTGACCAAACGCAGCGCGTACCCACCGAGCGCCTGATTCACCTGATCCAGCGTAGTCACGGGACCGCCACCGATAGCCGGGTAACGCGCTGCCAGTATCGTGTTCAAAGCTGAAAGCTTGCTCTGCACGTATCCTGACGGCCCACCCGCAGCGGCTACATCAGAATCAAGGTTTGGGATCGCCGCATCCACAAGGCAATAGCCGCACAGGTTCCAGTCGGACCCGCTCTTTTCAAACACGCCGATTCCATCACCGATAGCTGTGTGAACAGCCCAGACCCCGACCGTGACGGAGTAGTTAGGCACATACACCTCGGGCGTCCCCGCTGGCTTTGCATAGCCAGCGGCATAAGCCGCGTTACTGAACAGCAGAAGCGCGAGAACTAGAACTTTTCCCACTTGTCGAATCCCTTCTTCACAGCATCACCGATCCAATCGGCGGCGAACACTTGCGGTAAAATCAAAAGCCCTAGGACCACAAAGCAGATCAGCAGCACCCAGAGCCACATGGCCTACTCCTTCAGGCAGAGCCTTTCCCAACGGACGGCGTAGCGCTCCATCCATCGTTGTGTCCGTTCAGTGTCTTTCGAGGACCAATCCGGTTGCTCGAACACCAGGCACGCCGTATCAGTCACCGTGACATCATGGCCGCACGATGCTACACTTAGGCCCATAAATACGGCACAAATGGAGGGTGCGAGATTCAATGAACGTCTCCTATCAGAAGGTCATTGAGGATCGATCCATTCCCGAACCGAATTCCGGTTGTTGGCTCTGGCTCGGGGGAATCAGCAATGGGTATGGATGGATACGTCAGGGATGCGGCGCACGAGACAGAGCGCACCGGGTGGCCTGGCTGGCATATCGGTGCGGAATACCATCCGGGATGTATGTCTGCCATCGGTGCGACAATCGGCTGTGCGTTAATCCCGACCACCTCTTTCTTGGATCGCCTGCCGAGAACAACCACGACATGATGCGCAAGTCTCGCAATCGGCCACCACGCACGCATGGCAGCGCTCATGGGCGGTCGAAACTTAATGAAGCCGCCGTGATGGCCATACTTCAAAGCCCCGTGTCTGCCGGAAAGCTGTCGCGTGTCTACGGGGTCAGTGACAACGTGATATGCCGAATTCGCCGCGGGCTTTTGTGGCGACATGTTCAACGGCCTAGTCACGGCGATACTTCAGCCTAACGCGCTCAAGCTCAGGATCGCTAAGAGGGGAATTAACCTTACTGATCGTCTCAAGTGTTTTCTCCGCAGCTTCAGCCCTCACCTGATCCTTGCCGGCCTTCTTCGCGCGCCAGAGCATGATCCCGATGAACACAATGATGCCTAGGGCTACATAGAGCCCGGTCATTCAGCCCTCGTCACAGTGACGGGGGCCTTGGTCATGAAGCGGAGAACAATGTTCACCACGGCGAGCACGCCGCCAACGATGGCCGTTTGCGATTCAGGGGTAAGTCCCAGATCCAAACCAAACGCTGTTGATACCGCAGCAATTCCAGCGATGACATTCGCCCACAAAGTACGAGAGGACAGCCAGTGCTTACCTTCCATGTTCATGCTCCATAAAAGTTCTTGGGTTGGTATTCGACGTGAAAGTGATCGCCTTCTAGGATCACGTCGAAATCCGCTCCTAGACGGTTCGCCATTTCTAATTTGAGAGCTTCGCGTTTCTCTGGCGGGACGTTCGATATCCGAAGGTCAACCGCGCAGCCTGCGTAATGAAGGGAGCCCTTGGAATGCTTTCCGTCCATTCCGCACGTCAGAACGCAGTCATAGCCAGCGTCCTTGAAAGCGCCCTCTATGATATTCAAGGCAAGGATCGTCTCAGGCCGAAGTCCGAACACCCGCACACCAGGCTTGATGGATAGACTCATGGGGTCTTGTCCCACGGCAGACCCGTCATCAGCAGCGTCCCGATGACCCCGAGAAGGAACAGCACCATTCCCGCCAAAACCACGCGGACGCCGGTATTGATGCCGTCTAACCGGTTGTGAATTCTCTCGAAAGAGCCGGAAATCTCGCCGTACCGCTCACCACAGATTTTCTCGTGGTTATCAAGCCTGGATTCCACAACGGCCACTCGTGTTTCTTGGCTGTCAGCCGCCATGACTTGTTAATCCCCGAGAGATAGGGTTGCGTGCTTGCATGGCGACTACCTTTCAGTTGCCGTGTGGGAAGTCCCCGGCCCTAGTTGCTGCTGGGGTCGGGGGCGCTCGAAACGTTGTATTTACTGTGTTTTCAGGCTGTGGCGGGGGAGTCCGCCAAGTGGTAAAATGGTCGGATGACCGAAGACCAATTCTGGCGAACCGTCCTCACGTCCGCTTTCGTGGTGTGGCTAGCGTTCTTCCTGCGGCGCAAGGAGAAGCCCGGCGCCAATGGGACCGAAAAGACTCCCACCGGGGACTGACAGATCCTGCACCGCCTGACCAACGGGGCGAGCCCACGGCGAACGCTTTGTTAAAAGCGTGTTCGCGATGCTCTGTCCCGTTTGCGTGTAAGGCAATGAGCCGACAACGCCGCCGCCAATCGTAAGCGCCGGATTTGTGACGAGGGCCGCGCCCGCGCCCATGTTAGCCAGCCGCCCAGCGGTTCCAGAATCCGGGTACTTGATCCCGATCACCTTCTTGCCGTTCTCCGCAAGCGTTTGAAGCAACGCATCACCTCTGGCGAAAGCGCCCTTGCGTGCGGACTTATCCATATTGCGAACCGCCGACAGAAGATGGTTCGGCGTGAAGATGCCTTCTTCCGTACCAACACGACCCGCCGCGTCCTGAACGCGGGTGAACGTCGCGTAGGCTTGGTTGATCTTGCGAAGCTGCGGCGCAAACTTCGGATTGCCGCGCTCAAGAGCGGCGCGGGCAGAGGTCAGCACCTCATTAATGCCGTTGGCAAGAACGCGGTCGTCCGCTGACGAGCTGGACGCATACGTGCGGGCAAAGCGGGACAGTTCGCTTTCCAGTTCCTTGAACGAGATGCCATCCATCGCGCCGCCTTTTACGCGGGGAATAAGCTCGTTCTCCATCACCTTCTGAAACTGCGTGTACTTGTCGGGCGGGAGGCTCTGGGCCATCGAAGCAATCTTTTTGAACTCGCCCACAAACTTCGGGTCCGCCTTCCACTGAAGGTTCGGCAACACATCGTCATAGGCCTTGCTCAGCGTGTCTTGGACCGCCGCGATGCCGTCGCGGCCAACCGGGCCAGAATACTTCTGACCAAGCGGCTTCAGCACTTCGTTGTAGGCGGCGCGGTTGAAGTCTTCCACAGCGCGCCTCTGAGCCCCGGCAATGGCGTCACCTACAATGGGGGCGCTCATGGCCTTGTCCTCGAAAGCCGCAGCGCGCGGGCCGATAAGCTGACCGGGGCGCGGTGTTACGCCGCGATCCTGAAGGTATTTAACCGCCGCATCCACGCGAGGCGAGATAATGCGCCCGGCGAGTTGAAGCGCAGGGGCCATGATGCCACCAGATAGAGCGCCAACGCCGACTTGCTCGGCCTTCTGGTCCCAGAAAGGACGCGAAGCGTCCGTTACGGGTTGGAGCGATCCCACAGCGCCACCGGACAAAGCCCCGCGCACAGCCGTTCCGGCAAGCGTAGCGCCTGGACCCGGGAGAGCTGCGGCAAGCGGGGCTGTGGCCGCAACGTTGCCGACGAGCCGGCCAACATCAACGCCGCTAGTGGGACGGTTCGCCTGGTACGCCTTTTCCGCTGCGTCTTGCTGCTGGTTAAATTGCTGTGCCGTGGGGGCGAGACGGGAGCCAAGCGCCTTGTTGGCAAGATTAACCACGCCCTCAGGCAGGGCGTTCACAAGATTACCCGCCGCCGCGTCAAAAATATCTTCGACGCCCTTTTTCATTCCTCGGGACTCAATGGCGGGCCGCATCAACATGGAAAGCGCCATATCAACAACGCTCTGTGTCTTGGGCTTTTCCGGCTCGGCCGAGGCTATGCCGATTTTCCCCGCGAACTGGTCGTAGGGCATATCGGCGTAGAACTTCTGATGTAGGGCCGTCGCCAATTCCTGATCCGACAGGTCCCCGTACTGCGGGTACTGTTTGCGAACGGTCGCAATGTCCATTTATCGGCCTCGAATGCCCAGAGGATCGTTTTCGCGGCTCATGGCTGGCCCGCCGTCGTCCACCTTCCCGAAAAGCACGCCAAACTGTGAAATATCGGGAAGGTCTTGGCCGGCAGTCCGAGCGTTCGCCCGCGCCTGTTCGTAGATCGACGCAAGCTTGCGGAATTTGTCTTTCTTGACCTTCTGCGATTCGCCCGGCTGCGGAAGGAACGAATTACGCGCGGCTTTCAATTGTTCCTGCGTATAAGCGGCGCCGGTTCCCAGCGTGATAACGGCGTCCACAACGTCAGCCATGTTATTGCGGACGATCTGCGCATTATCCGACGCCAGTGAACGGCCCATTTCGGGAACGCCTGGGATATTGGAGGCGAGAGAGTCCGTTGTCGCGTTCAGCCACCAGCTAGAAGATGCCCCCTTGTCCTTCTCAAGGATCGAGTTGACCGCCGAGAGTCCATCGGCCACGCGCTTGGCGTTGTAGGCGTACTTGGATTGCGTTTCGGTCGGGGCGTCCTGCTTCGGCTGCGTGATGACCTGGATCTGGCCCTTCTCGTTCATCTGATACGAGCCGGAAGGGTTGAGGTTCATTTGCTGCGCTTCTGCCGGCGTGAGCGTGCGCCAAGAACCCTCTTGCTTGGGAGCGTCCTTGTTCTTGAGGTACTCCCGCGCCGCCGTCTCGTTGCCGCCGAACAGCCACTTAGCCAGCTCGGCCTCTGCGGGGAGCTTGTCGGGCGCGCGAACGCTCTTGGGACCCTCAGCCACGACCTTGCCGTTTTGATAGGCGATCTGATCTTGCCCCACCGTCCCCGTGAAGCCTTGCGGGAATAGCTGCTGCATCACCTGTGAGGCTACGACTGACTGAACAGCACCCGGCGCAAACTTGCTGAGAAGCCCAAGCTGTGTGCCAGGGCTCATCCCGCCCGCGGTCGCTTCTCGGTTCTGCCCAATCGTCCGCCCGTTCACTTCGTAGGATTTGGTTGCGGGCGTTCCTGGGGCCTGCATTCCGCCGATGAGAGAGCGGAGAGCAATGTTACCAGCTTGCGCCTGACGAGCCGCCTGGTCTTCAAGCTTCAGCCTGTCATCGCGCGCAATCGCGGCCCCGATGGTTCCGGGAGCCCCGATGTAGATTCCGCCGTTAGCGCCGCCAGTAGACATTAATTAGCCTCCCAGCCGAATGGGGCCGATTTCAAAGCCGCCGCCCTTGCTCGAACCACTCCCAGAGGAATTGCCGGAAGAGTTGCCACTCGTGGTCCCGGTGTTCGTGGACGTGTTTGAAGTGGTGTTGCTCTGACCGATGAGAGGCGTCCCAGCGTTCAACCAAGCGAGGTTCTGATTCTGCCCGATGCCGCCGGCATTGATGAGTCCGCTCGAAAGCCCCTGACCAAGCGCGTAGTCCGAGTTGCCAAGGTTCGCCAGGGTCGAAGCTACGTTGTCCCTCTGGGTGTTGTAGTTCATGCCCATGTTGGCATCGAACTGCTGGCGGCTGTTCAGGAGGTTTGCGTTGAACGTGTCGGCTGCAAGCCTATTGGTCGCGTTCGTGGCGTCGGCAGAGAGGATGCGATTTGCGTCCTGCATTCCAAACCCAGCCGCCGTGTTGAATCCGGTCGAGCGGAGGTTCGCTCCGAGCCCAGCACGTCCAAGCGCGCTGTCAGCCGCGAACTGTCCTTCAGCAACGCCGTAACGCTTGTTTCCAAACGCCCCGGCATTGTTCGCGCGGAGAGAATTGCGGGCTTCCGCGCTGTCCTGGTCGAACTGGTTCAGCGAGGCGTCGATAACCTGAGACTGATACGGGTTCTGGTAGTCGTTCAGAAACTCCGACCCACGGCGCGCGGCGATCTGCTGAGCCGTTACGCTGGCCGGGGCCGAATATGCGCCAGGGTCGATCGCGGCAAGATTGCGAAGCGTCGGAGAGCCTCGATTAGCGAGCGTGTCCGTAAAGTAGTTGCTTGCCATGTTGAGGTTGGCCGCGCCACGGTTCTGATCGAGACCGTTAAGCTGGCCCGTGAGGAAGTTTACGCCGGTCTGTTGCGTGGGGTTGAATCCACCTGGCCCAGGCGTAAAGGCGTTCCATCCCTGAAGATACGGCTCCGGGGCAACCGCTGTTGTCGTGCTGGTGCTGGTGCCAGAGCTGGTCCCACTCGTATTGCCCGAGTAGCTGTTGTCGTTGTTGCTTCGCTGCCGCTGTGCCTGGCCGCCAACGCTCATGTTCAGAGATCCTTATAGAGGAAAACGCCGCCGCGCTTGTATCCGTGTTCACTCATCACCGGCTCCCATCCGGGCCGGCCACCAAAGGTCATTCGAGAACAACCGTTCTTGAGTCCGTAGGCTTCCAACACTGGCGTGTGGGCCATGATTTCGGGCAGGTCCCCGCCAGCGAGGAATACGTTGAGAATCTTCATCCGGGGGTAAATCTGGAACTCGGTAATTCCCACGGACTTTTCGAGTGCCCACAGCTTGAACTGCCCATTGAGCAGGGCCGCGATTACATCGTCTTCAGTGTGCGTGCCGTTGGTGCGTTCTATCGCCGGGAGAAGGTGTTCCCTCACCCGCGCGTATTCCTGCATCAGCTCGAAGATCATCGCTTGCCGGAATTAATCAGGATGTCCATCCAAGGACTGCCCATGCGCCAGAACGTAGGCGCCGCGTTCCCTGAGACGGTGAATCCAACCTGCTCACCCTTCACCCTCACCGACTTCTGGCCGGTTGAAGTGTTGATGCTCAAAGCCGAGTGAGTCCGGGTCGCGATCCCGCGTGTGTCGCGGAACTTGCCAAAGAAGGTGATCGAATAGCCGCCCTGCAAGTCGTCAGCGTCGGGTCTGATCCCGTTGACCATGATCGTCTTGTTCGGCTGACTGTTGAACGCCGAGGTCAAGGACCAGGAACGAGCCCCACCGTCTTCGGTAAAGCCCTTCTCTTGGAACCAGACCGCGCCCGCCGTATCGGTAGCCAAGGCATACTGGAAGACATTCGCTTCGGCGTAAGCCGTCCTGTTGAACGTCCCGCAAGACCATGTGCCCCGCAGCGTATCGTAGATCACATAACGCGAGCACTCATCCCCGTCGCGGGAGTCTGGATAGAACCACCACACTTCGGCGTAGTTCTTTCCGATAACAGCCGTCGCATAGACCTTATCGCCCTGCACCCAGGCAAGGTTGTCAGCAACATCTCTTGCCAGGGTACATTTAAGCATCTGAGGCTGCGCGCCGCCGTAGGCGTAGAACGCCCCGTTCGGAGTCATCCAGTACCAAACCCCACCAACTTGAGCCGCGGCGTTGGGACCGATCAGCCCACACCCTGAACCCATCTGGATCAGGTCATAGACCGTTCCGGGGTTCGCGTTGTAGCGCATCGACCACAAGGCATCCGTGGTCCATATGACGTTTTCTCTCGCGCCCCTTCGACCTCTTACAATTCTCCCGCCCGAGGGAAGCGTATAACCCCCAGCAAGGTTTGAACTCGTCGGCGTCCAGGACTGATTGTTTTCAGCGTCTGACCAGTCGATTTGAAGGGGGTCGTAAGACCCATCCAGGTTCGACCCGCACGCCACGACAATTCGTTCTGCCGTGGTGAACATGGAGCCGACTTGCGTAGGCGCTCCCGTGACCAACTGAGCTGTAGTTAGAACCTGCACCGACACGTCCAACAGGTTCCCGTTGGCGGTCGAGTCCTTGGTAATCTTGAGCTTCGCGGTCCCGCCGTTGCCCGAGTAGAAGGCCGAACGATAGTTGCCGGTTGAACTCATGCCAGAGCGGATCGTGGAGCTATTCCATACCGCCATCAGGTTGCCCGCGTTGATCGTCGCGTTCAGCTCAAGAAGATGCCACGCGCCCGCGGCGAGAGTGATATTCTGCTCAAGGTCAGAACCAGCCCCCGCCGAAAACTGGGCAAAGCCAGCACCGGCAGACCAGCCCGCTCCAGCCGTCCAGCCCGAGAGCGTCGAAAAGCTCCCGTTGGTCGTAAGCTCAGAGGCTGAAGTGTACGGCGCCCATTCGTAGATGCCGTCCTGTCTTGGGCTTGCAAGAAGGTTCTGGCCCCACTGGTCGAAAGACCATGTACGGGGAAACAGAGTAAGACCTGTTGAACTCCCGCCGTATCCACCAGATCCATAACCGCCCGTGCCGTAACCCGCGCCGGCCAATCCGTCTTCCTGACCAGGGGCGAGATAGATCGTGATATCGACTTGCGCCGAGGTCGGGCCAGCAGAGGACGAAGCGGTTTCAACCGCGGTGAACGTGATGGACGTCGCGCTTTCGACCGTAAGGACCGTGTAAGTCCCGTTGATCGTCACCCCGCCAACTGTCGAAACGATGGAGTTTGCGAACTTAAACTTCTGATCGACCGAAAGCCCGTGGGTCCAGCCCGTGATGGTTACGGTTGCCGAACCGTTCGTGGTCGTGAAGCTAATGGTCTGCCGGTCGTAGGACGTGGCCGGGGTGATATCCGTAACGGACCCGTCCAGGTCCATCGCGTACAGGCGAAGGTGCGTACCTAGCCCAGCCCACGCGCTCCGGGAATTATCCTGCCAGGTGAACAGCCCCCGGCAGAGTCCTAATAGAGTAGAAGTCGAGGCCCGCTCCCACCCGTAGATGGTTTCAGGCAGGCCATTTACAAACCTGATTTTGTCCGCATCAATATAGTAGCCTTGGGCCTTCAGAGGTGAATCGTCTTTCCACACTCCGGGCTCAAAGTTGATGGCGGTCCAGGTCACTAAGGGTTCCTATGAGCGAAGATTCAGGCGGCGTGAAAAGTGCGAGCAGATGCGACGTGCGCCCCGACCTTGAGCGCGGCGGCTGGTCCGTCAAAATACCAAGCGGGCAAGTGTTCTTTTTTGCCACAAGGCAAGAGGCCGATGAGTTCGCCACTCCGTATGAATACGGGTGGATCGAATCTAGCCCACCGGCCAATTCGTGATGATTGCCGCGCGCTCTGCGTCGGTCAGGTGCCCCGCCGTGCTGTCAGCCGCCATTACGGCGGTCAATGTTTCGGTGTTGTCCTTCTCGAATGTCTGCGCCGCTTCATATCGAGCAAACGCAAAGCGCACCGCGCCCGACGCGCTATCGCGGGTCGCGTCCATGATTTCGGTGAAACGGCCCATTCCCGTCAGACCGCCGCCGAGCTGTGAAATGGCGTAGTCTTGGAAAGCGGTCTTTGACAGCACGCGGGGCTGCGGCTGCGGGACGGTAGGCTCCGTGTATTCCTGCTCGATGACCGCCCCGCTCGCAGTCGTTATGCGAACGTAGTCGCCGGTCTGCGGGGCGCCCTGGATAACGTCGCCCGTCTCGCGATCAATCTTTACAATTTCGCTCATATTAGAGCCCCAAGCGATATTGGACGCCGCTGTAAGCGGTCGCCGTTGAGTTGGTGATGCTCGCAGAGTGCTTGGCCCGGATCAGAAGCGACTGGTTGAAACGCAATTGCGGCACGCCGAAAGACGCCATGAATTGATGGGTGCCAACAAGCGACGCCGTGTTCGGGGCTTCAGCGAAAATCTGCTTGTTCGCCGCAAGCGCCGCGCCGTTCGGAAGGCCGGGGGTGGTGGTGGTCGCCGGCCCGCTCTGAATGAGCCCGGCTGCGGTCAAGACGGCGCGTTGCCCGGACGCCAGCCCTGAAACCGCGATCTCGAGGGGCGACCCGCCGTCAAGGGTGAACTCGAACGTCGTGGTGGAGGAACCGCCGGCGGTCGGCCCGATCAACGTCCCGACAAGCCCTTTCCCGGAAGACACCGTCAACAGCGTCTTATAGGTGTCGGCGGTCCAATTGGTCGTATCCTGAAGCCCAAGCCCCGCGAACTCGGTCCAGAACGCGACAGTGGCGCTGTCACGGTTTACGCCGACCGTATCGACGATTTCGACGGACGTGGCTGTCGCGGTGTACGGCTGCAACAGCCACGGATCCTTAAAGTGGATGCCGTTGGATTGTGTGAACAGCGCCATGACTACGCCTCCACCCAACCGCGAGAAGCCCCGGTGTAACGGAGCAAGGTCTGCCCTTCCAAGGATGAGACAGGGTTACTCGTAGACCCGTTGAACTTCAGGCTGTTCAGGCCAAGCGTCATCGCGTTGGTTCCGTACTTTGTGAGAAGGATGATATCTCCCGCAGTCGGAGCCGCTGGGAGCGTGATCGTGTAAGACGTAGATGTGAAGTCGCAGAGGTACTTGGTGTTGACGGCGACTGAGCCAGCGCCCGATACCGTGCCGCCGTCAGTGAGGCCGAGGGAGCCGACCGAAAAAGTGAGCGCCTCGCTCGCCGTGCCGCCATTTGTTTTGGTAATGGTCAGCGCGCCAGAGGCGGCGACGGCCTGATCCAAGTATTTGCTGGTTGTGGCTGACGAACTGGAGAGAACAAGGCCATTCTGCGCCGTAGAGATGGCCGCAATCGCGGCGTCCATCGTGGCCTTGACAACAATGTCGCCCGCGTTCGTGAGTGTGCTGGCGTAGTTGTTCAGCCAATTGGGCGAGACTTCGTAGATATCTACGCCGTCCCCGTACACGAGAGACTTGCGGCTTGCAGGAACAGAAACACCCGTCCCGCCGCTGTTTTTGAACGTACCAGTCTGTCCCGCACTGTTAATCAGGGCTTGGAAAGTCGTGTAGCCCGGAAGCGTGTGGGCAAAAGCAGCCGAAGGCGTGCCTGTCAGCTTCGTGACCATAGCGCCGTAATCATTCGTGGCGCTGTAGTTGGTCCAAGAAACTGTCGCATCGCCCGTAACAGTTAGGGCTTGATACCCGCGCAAAGCACGTTCAGTCGTGCGCTGCGTCGTGATGAGATAACCGCCCCATAGATTCGTGTTTGATCCCGTTGACTGCTCGCGCGTCAGCAGGATTGAACTGGGGTTGTCAGCCATTAGAACTTGGCTCCTGACTTCTCAATGATCGAATTGAACGGATCTACGAACCAAGCTTCCAACTGCTTGATGGCTTCCAAGCTCTCCTTGGGGCTGCTCATCGCGGCCTCAAGTGTCTCGCCGATGACGGGCGGTGAACTGACACGCGGGCTTTTCAGGTACTCACCGACCACACCCAAAACCGCCTTGGCCGCTTCGGGATGCGATTGGGCAAGCAGGTGTGCCGCCGCGAGATGGCCCGCAGCGTGGAAGCGCACGTTTTCTGGAGTCATGCAGTTGTTCCGTCCGGGTACTTCCACACCGAACCGTTCGATGTGACCGTAGGTATGTTCCCCGTCCCGTCAGAGACAGGAACGGTCGCGCCTGCAAAGTCAGCCGCGCTTGGCAAGGTGGCTATCGTGTAAATCTTCCTCGGCTGCGGGAGCCGGGTCAGGTTCTGCACCCAAGCCACAAGGTCTCGGAGGATCGCCACCGCGAACGGCGGGGCATCACTCGGAGGGCTCGGCGGCTTAATCATTTAGGCGATGCTGACCTGGAGGTTTGGCTTCGTAGGAACGCCCGCCCAGCGGACGTTGCGGTCATCGCCCATAAGGTCGTTCATCTTCTGGTCGTAATAACCCTTCCAGAACTGAAGCCGCTCGTCGTTCTCAAGAACGATGCACAACTCAATCATCGCAGCCCCGATGTAGATGTCGGGGTGAGATGTGAGCAGCCAGTTGGTGTCTGAATCCGCAGAGAGCGCGCTCAAGGAAGCGTAATAGATAAGCTCGGTTGTATAGGCCGAGTCCGCAATGGGACGGGCGTAGGCTCTGCGTGTCCCAATGACCGTGAACTTCTCGGGCTTGCCGGTCGTGGAATTGGGGTACTGCGTTCTAAGCGTCGTGGGGTCCACGAACTCCAGAACCACCACCGGGTTTGACGTGATGATGAAAGAACGGTGGCCCCGAAAATCCGTGGGGAAGTCGATGTATTCCTGACTGGCCGTGAACGTCAGAGACGTTGTGACCGTCTCCATGTTCTTGTGACCCCCACGGCTTACCAAGTCGCGGGTGATGGTGTTTGTCGCGGTCTCGACGGCCCGCTTGATCTGGCTATCAATCGTCGTGCCTTCGTAGGCCGTAACGTCCGCAGACAAGTCATCCCTGTTCACCGTGTCTGCAATCGCGGCACGGAGTTTCAGGTATGTATCGACGGCCATTTAGATTCTGCCCGGTACGACTTTAAGTTTGCGGTAGTCGATATCATTCACAATCGACTTGAACTTCTTCACGTCGTAGCCCTGCCCCGGCTGGTGTCCGCAGGCCTTCATGATCTTCTCATGCTCAATCAGCGGGATTCGGGTGGCCTGATAAACCTCGACCCCCTTGAAGCCCTTGAAGTCGTTTTGCTGGGCAACGTTCATATCCAGAATGGCGCTCTGCACCTGCAAAGCGGTCTCGCGCTTTACATGCATGGCCTTCTGATCCCCGGTTCCCGTAAACGTCACGGTCGTGCGAATGCCGGTGAGCGGGTTGTATTTCTGGTACTGCCCCGCGCCGATGGTCTGAAACCCCGCAACCCTTGCGCTGTAGGTCAGGGCGTCCAAACCGGCGAAGTATTCTTTGTCCATGGAAAGTGGGGCGAGGATTTTACTCCCCGCCCCTTCCTTCACTAGGCCAGCGCGAACAAAGCCGCGTGCGCTTTTGGCGCATCGACCTGTAGCGTGTACTCGGCCAAGACCATGAACTTCGTGGCGTCGCCGGTCTTCGCCAGATCCGTGCTTCCGATGGGTCGGAGGTAACAGACCTTGGCGTAACGACTATCCACGAGATAGGCGGTGTCGTCTTCGCCGTTTGTGGTGCCCGAGTCCGAGGCAAGCTGAACGTTGCTCATCACGTCCAACTGGCCAAAGTTCGACAGCCACGTATCCACGGCGCCGATGAGGGCCGCAGGACGCACGCCGTTGAGGTTGTAGCGGACCTGAGTGGCCCCACCGAGCGAGCTTTGCAGGGTGAGATTCGAGAACGCCACCTTGTTGCGCGGCGACAGCATGAGCATATCGGGCTTGCCGCCGTCGATGTGCGCTTCCTGGAGGGCCCCGTTGAGGGCCGTCAGGTTCAGCGCAACCGCCGTGGTAGCGGTCAGGTTCCAAGCCGTCGCACCCGTACCACCCGCAGCGGTGAAGTTCGCGAAGTCGCTGGTGTAGCTGTTGGTGATGTAGGCCGGCAGACCGGCGAGCTGGCGGGCGGTACCGACAGAACCCGGAACGTAGGCCTTGTTATCCAACAGGGTCACTTCGATATCGCGGCGAAGCTCGACGGCCTTCAACATTTTCTGGTTGTCGAGTTCGTTCGCGATGCCGGCGACAATCACTTCTTCGCCCGTCCCGGTGACGGAACCGACCTTGCGGCTGATCTGGCAGTAGTTGAACAGACGCACGCGTGATTCCGCAGCCGCAGCGGACGGCGAATCATCGCCTTCAAGCTGGGCGTTGGTCTTGGAAGCAGCCGCGAGAGGCTGCACCTGCCATTCATGCTTGGTCGTGCCCGGCTTGGGGCCCGTTCCGATGTTCGAGGTGAACGGGGTTTCCTGCGGGTCGATCAGCGAAACGATATCGGTCAGATCCTCGCGGATACCGACCATCGCGTAGGTGTTTTGTGAGTTGGTCTGAATAGCCATGAGCTAATTCCTTTCGGTTAGCCCTTCGCCTTGCGCTGCGCTTGCAGGTATGCAACGGCGTCGGACAGTGAGCCTGATGATTTGAGTTTGGCTCGCGCGGTCTGGGTGGCGCTGAAAGCAGTGGCTTGAGCGGAAACCTTCGCCCCAGGCCGTGTGACCTTGGGCTTTTCAGCAATGGTGCGCTTTACGTCAGGCTCCTTGGATTTCAGCTCTCGATACGTCATGGCGTCCTTGACCATCTCGACCGCTTCAGGATGGGCCATCAATGCCTCTACCTGCTTCGGGTCGGTTCCGGTCTTGGATGCGACGTATTGAACTGCGTCGGAGAAGACGCCCGCGGCCTTGTCGCCGTGCTTTTCGCTCAGTTGCTTAATGGTGGACTGCTTGAGGGATTCGAGGTGCTGGGCCTGTTCGGCCTGACGCCCCTCTAACGCTTTCCCAAAAGACGCCCACATGCGCTGCTGCTGGGCAAAGGCCTTGATCCCTTCTTCAAGACCTAGTTCGTCAATTAGAACGTCCTGGTCTTTCGGTTGGGGGAGTAGGCTTTGAACAGCGAGGAGCGCCGTATCCAGTTGCGCGACCTTCTGCGTGCGGACGTTTTCAAATGCCTTGCGTTCCTCCGAAAGCGCTTGTGTCTTCCGGGTGTGGTCCGCCTTAAGCATGAAGCCATCACGAACCTGGTCCAGCGTGACCTTTACGCCTTCGCCAAGGTCGATCATCTGCCCTTCGGCAGGTTCGTCCTTTGACTCGGTATTGGTCTCGTCTGAGGGTTCGTTGCTCGCAGTCTCATCGTTCAGGGTCTCACCCTCGGCATGGCCTTGGGTCTCGTCGTCCTGCTCGGGTTCGCCTGCCTCTGGGGCTTCGGGCTGGGCCTGGGCTTCGGTAGTCCGCGCTTTGCGGGCCTCTGCGGCGGCTTTGCCTAACGCGCTGGCGTGCGCGCTCAGATCGGTTTTCCCTTGGGTTGCGGCTCGCTTCTCAGCAAGCATCTGCGCGCCCTGGGTTGCGGAAATAGCGGTAGGCGCCGCAGCCGGGGCCGCAGCGGGGGCAACTTCAGTCATGTTTGGGTCCTAGTTAAAGAATGCCCAGGAACTTTTTCCGGGCTCGTTCTTGATAGAAGTCGGGGAGTTCGATCACCTCACCGCCCTTCTCCGTAGCCAGCGCCGCGATGTGCGCGGCAACGCCGGCAACAATCCTCGCAGCAGACAGGTTCAGCCTGCGCCCCTCGTCGTCATTGAGCGGGCAGTTCATTGCAGCGTTCAGATAACCCTGCTGGGTCTTCTCAATCGCATCCTTGAACGCCTCGTTGTTCAGCAAGGCCTTGGCAGTGCCTTCGAGCATCAAAACTCACTCAACATCAGTAATATTGCCAAATCGCGTTGCCGCTTCTTCCTGCGGTCCTTCTCGCGCCATTTATCAACCGCGTTCTGGATTTTCTTGCGGTCGTGGTATTGCAGACCAATAAACCCGCGCGTTGACGGCGTAGGCGGCGGCGCAGGACCGCCTTCGCTAGAACCAATCCCGCCAGTCGTTAGAAGCTGCCCGCCCATTCCTCGGGTTACGAGGAAGGCGGTCACGCAAGCCGGTCTTTCAGGTTGATGCCTGTCGTTCCGTCATACGGAGTTGTTCCGCTCGCGTCTGCGTACACGTTCGCCGTAAGCAGGACGGTTGTCCCGTCGTCCGCATATACCGTCATCACGCCCGTAGCCGGATCGGTCTTGGTCTTGTTCCTCAGAATCTGCTGGGCGATGTAAACCAGCGCGCCCGCTTGGTTGCCTGAGTACAGGGCCGACAAATCAGCACCCCAAACCGCGCTTGCAACGTTCGCCGTCGTCAGCACAGAGCCGCTAGAGGTGATATCCGCCTCCATGTCGCCCTTGGCGCTTATGGTTGCGTCAATGTCCCCAGCGCCCGTAATCGAAGCCACAAGGGCCGCGTAACCGTTGAGAGCTGCGGTAAGTTCTCCGTCACCCGTAAGGTCCGCGCCCATGTTGAGGCGACCGATAATAGTTGCCGCAGCAGCGCCCGTTCCGGTAAGCGCGGCGGCCATCGAAATAACCAGTGCAGCCGTGGCAGCGACCGTTCCCGTCCCCGTCAACGCCGCTTCCATGTTGCGGCTTGGGTACAGGTCGGCGGTAACGTCGCCCTCACCCGTAACCCCAGCAGCCATTTCTCCGGCGACCAGGGGCATGTTGTAGGCCGCTGGCGGATAGTACCCCGTCGGATAAGCCGCCGTGTCGAGGTAGGCGGTGCTTACATCCTGCGCCCGCCAGTTATTCCACCACGCTTGGCGGAAGAAATTACCTGGCGTTCTCGCCTGCGCGCCCCCAATCACGGCCATGTGCGCGCCGAGATTATTGCGCGCAAAATTGCCGTGTATGGCCATCGTTAGGTCCAGCCGAACTTCAAGAACCCGTCGAAGGCTGAGTTGGCCGGGGTTGCCACACCGGATTTACTCAGCCAGTAAAGCGCCGCGCCGTCATAGATGCGCGGGAACGTCGGCATCATGTTCGATGTAAAGTCCATCGGCGTTGCCTGCCCGAGGACCTGTAGCGGGATTTCCGCAAGGCGCACACACAGAGCGACCGTGTACATCCCCGAGGTGTAGGTGGCGTTATTGCGGATCGTCTCAACCGTGCGGATGCCCGCGTCGGCGGCCTGCAAGGGCATAAATGGGCCAAGCTTGCCCGCACCCGTCGCGCCTGAATAAAGAATATGGCTCGCGGTCGCTGCCGTCTTTCCAATCGGGAGAGACGGGCTTGAAGGGGTAGCGCGCGATGCCGTGCCCGCAGAGTTCGTGTAGCCAAGAGACAGGCCCGGCGTACCAGCGCCCAGCGCCGTGGCTTGTGGGTTAAAGAAGATCGCCTGAACCTTCGCCCCGTCGCTGTATCGAGGCAAGCGCGCGGTCAGGGTGTGAGTGCCGGTCCCGGCGTCCGTGTAGGAAATAAACGTTCCGGCGATGGCGTTCGCGTAGCTTGTGGCAATGTTCGCGGTCGTCGCGGATACGCGCTTCAGCCAATAGTCAGTGTTGGTCGAAAGCCCTGTCGGGAGGGCACCGCCCGAGTTGGTAACGCGTACCTTCGTGTAATCCTGCCAGTCGTTCGTGTAGGTGAGCAACAGCCCGCCAGACGATGAAGCTGTAAACGTATTGCTCCAAATCGTGTTCTGCGCGGTCGTGGTCGTGACGGAGGTGACGCGCATCCAACCGAGAACGTCGACCAACATAAGCGTGTTTGGGACGACCGTCGCCGCCGCAGTGACCGCCTGCCCCGCAGTCAGCACCTTAAAGCCGTCACCCGAGGCCCCGACATTCCCACCGTGGTAAATGCACCCGGCGTTCGTGGTCTGGTCACACAGCGATTGGAATTGGAGGTTTGTACCCGTGTCGAAGATAGCGTCGGCCTGGGGATATCCACCGCCACGGAACAGCGTATGCCATTCGTTCGCGACAGCCGCAGCCGTTGGGTTGAACTGCTTCGAGAACGTCGCTTCCCATTCCTGGCCCGAGCCGGAAATGGCGTTAATCATGTTGTCTGTGCTGGTGAATCCGGCCACTAGACTGGCCTCCAAATGGTTGTTAGGTCGCCAAGGATAGAACTCGCCGCAAGCGTGCCGACCGGCAGCGCGGCAAGGTTCAAGTAAGCATCATCCCGAATGCGCGGTAGTTGCTTCTGGTGAAGCAGGAAGTCCCACACAGCCGGGGCTGTCGTCTCAAAGATGTTGAACACACAAAGCGGTTTGACCATCACAAGCGAGAGCACGCCAACGTCGCCCGCGCCGAAGATTTCAATGCTCTCCGGGTACGCAACGCCGCTGTCGCCGCTCGCAAGCGGGAGAAACAACCCGCCCGCGCCCGCAGTCGTCGGGGCAGACGAGGCCACAGTGCCGGTTGTTACCTGGGTATTCAGCTTCACAACCGGAGTTGTCTTGGTCTCGTTGTTCTGGTTCTTGTACGTGACTTGAATCGTCGCGTCGCCCGCGTACGGGAACTGCTCGACCAACATCATCTGCGCGCCATCGGCTGCGCCGTAACGCAATCCATCAAGAACGGTCTGAGACGTGGTGAACGTCTGAACGCCAGCGTCCATGCCGATCCCGGACCAAAACGCCAGATAGTCCATAAGCTGCAATGTCAGCGGCGCAGCCGTCGCCGTCACCGTTTGCACCGTCAGCGTATGAAGGTGCTTTGTGTATCCGGCCTTATCCTCGCCGTGGTCGATCCCGCCGTCCGTCGAACGCTTCAGCAACGCCCCGACAAGCGGTGATCCGCCGTAGTATTGCGCCGGAGGATTGCCGGGCGACATACTAAGATCAAACCAAATGCCCGACGCGGTTGTCTGCGTTGGAGCCTTCGACCAAGACCGATAGAGCGTGCGGCCCTCATCATAGGCCGCCGCGACCTCTTTATGAGTTAAGGCTGTCATTATTCCTCAGGTGGCGGGGCTTGTTCTTCGTCTTCGTTGACTTGCTCGAACGGCCCGTCCTTGTGTTCGCAGGCAATGTGGTCTTGCCCTTCTTGGACACGCGTAACCAATCCGCAGACCAAACAGGTGTAACGGATTATCGCCATACCACGGTGCGGCCAAGGCAAGCGGTAGCGGCCTGCCCGACCGTATCCTTTGCTCTCCGAACCAGTTTTTTAAGCATCCCGCCCTTACCAATCAGAGCGGCCCCGACATTTGCATGCACGCGTTGGCCGTCGTGCTTGCAGTTGTCAAAATGACACACACCATCGACCACGCGCACAGGAGCCTCGCAAACCGAACACGTATAGAGAGGCCGGGGGTCGATGTAGAAGCCCACTTATGACTCCGTAATCGTCAAAGCACCCGCCGCAAAGCGCGGTTGGATCTGGTTGGACACAGCGATAGAGGCTGACAACGCCCCGGTGTGCCAATAGGCCGTGCTTCCGCTCGAACCCACGCCGGTAGACACATCGGTAATGGTCGCACCCGAGGCACCGCACTGAGCAAACTCAACCGCAGCCACGTTTGACGTTGCGCCGCCGCTCGGGGCCGCCCAGCCAGAAGTTGTGCGGGCCACAGCTACACGGGCGTAGTTGGTGTAGGCCGTTTCATCTTCCGACTGATTACCGCCAGCAGAGACGGTCGCGGTATGCAGCGCCACATAGATGTTGGTCAGCGGGCTCGACGCGGCGTTGTCGGCCACGTTCGACCATGCCGTCGCGTTGTACATCAGGGCGAGGATTGAATTTGAGGATGCCGTACTCTTTGCCATTAGTTCATCCTTGTGGGCCGCAGCCCAATCGGGTTGTTCTGAGAGTCGTAGATAACTTCCTTAGGCGTGTTTATCGCTCTAACCATCGCGGCTTGCTGCGCCTGTAGGCCCTTGATGGCTTCCGCCACAGCCGACATATCGGCCCCCTGGATTGCGCTAACGGCCCCCACAAGGCCCTTAATGTCAGCGCGAAGGGCTGTGATTTCCTTGGCAACGCCCGCGAGGTTGGCGATGGCCTGGGCGACAGGCTTAACGTCGAACGCCGGAATCTTGGGCGTCTCGATGGCCTTAACCGCAGCGGTCAGCTCTCTAATGGCTTTCAATAAATCCGGGTCGACCTGATCCGGCCCGTCATCTTCCATTGCCATTTCAGCGAGGTGATCGCGTTCGTCATCACGCAGCATTGCGCTTCTTCACTTTCGCGGCTGCGGCCTTGGCAAGGGCGGCGTCGGCCTTGGTCGTCTCGATTTCCTTCTTGTCCTCGTTGGCCTGCCGGTCGGAATCAACCTTCGCGGCGTCAACAAGAACCTTGGCGCGGTCGGTGGCGTTCTTTTCAGCATCGCGTTGGCGCTCAAGTCCAAGCTTGGCCATCTCGAGACGCTCTTGCGAGTCCAGCTTGGCGAGTGTGACACGCTCGTCGGAAGCGATCTTTGCGTCGGCCTTGTACTTCTCGACATCGGCGTAAACCATGGCATCGGGCGTCGGTCCCGGAGGCGCGGGCGGCGGGACTTGGAACTCCTCGCCGGGGTCGCGGAAGATGTTCTCGGGATACGAAACTCCACCAGCCTGCGCGATCATCTGGCGGATCTTTACCGCCATGCTCGGGGTGACAATCGGGTTATTCGGACCAAGCTGGGCGATAATCTCGTCCTGCATCTGCTTGAGCGCGCCGAGCATCGTGAACTCTTGAGCCCGGTTGCCAGTCCCGAGACCCGTATTGATATTCACGTCCAGATCTTCAAGACCTTCCCAGGCGCGGGGATCAATCGTCTGCGGTGCGCCATCAACCTGAACCACACGCGCGAAGTCCTGGTAGGCCTTCAGGCAGCGGAACACGCCGCGGAACAGCTTGCGCATCCCGCCCTGCGCCCAAATGCGGGCGATCATCTCAACCCGGCCCATCATCGCCGACTGCTGGTTAGCCGCGGCGGTGGCCGATTGGTTCTGCAAGGCGTCAGGGTCTAGCCCCGCGCTCTGCCGCGAGACACCCGAAGTCATCTCGGCCTGGCCGTCGTAGTACTGCATCGCCACAAGGGCCTTATCGGCCACGAACGGGATGGCTATCTCGCGAATGGCGTTCGGCTGCTTGACCAGGATCGGCGCACCGGGCGCCATGTTCATGAGTTGGTCGGGCTTAACAATCCAATCCATCACCACCTCACGCTGAGGCGTGTTGGAGAGGAACAGGTTGTCGTTCATCTGGCGAACGAGAACCGTCTGGATCTTCTGGATCGCGGCCAAACGGTCAGCGGGGCAGCGGCCAAAGATCGTGTGAGGGAGCGGCTCCGGGCAGAAGTCCGCAAAGCCAATCTGATCGTTGTAGGCGTCGATCTCTAAGAGCTTGGGCGCGGTTTCAAGACCACCGGCCACAAAGTACCATTCCTTGAGGCCCGTCCCGTCGTAGTCGCAGGTCAGAATGCCGCGCGTGACAGCAACCCTGCGCAGCATCGCGTCAACGCCATCACCGGGGCTCTCGCCGGCAGTGGATTGCGTGTACTTGCGCGTACGGTCCGGGTACGGGTCTCTCCAGGTCGGCAGCGCGTTAATCACATCGGGATCGTAGCCAAGGCTAATCAACGTCCCGACCATAACCCCGGTCCGGTGAGCCTTAAGCACCGCGTCCTCTAATGAGCGCGCATCCCTGGAGACGACAAACTCTTCAGGAGGAATAACGTCAATGCAGCACTTGGACTTATTGATTCGAGTGCGAATTTTGACCGAGTGGACCTGAGATGGAATCGGGCCCTCTGGGGTCTGAGCGATAACCTCTGACGCCGAATGCTCGACAATCTCCGCGCCATTGGCCTGCGCTTGCGCAGCCAAAAGGAGCATTTGGTCATCGGTGAGCCCCTCCAATACTTCGTCTTTGGCTTCCCAGCGCTCTTCCCACCACCACATGGCGGTCCCGAGCTTCTGGACCAATGCGTCTTCAGCCCAATCACCAAGAAGCAGTTCGCCGCGATTGTCCTTGCGGAACACTACGTCGTTAATAAACCGCGTGATGAGCTTCACAACCGGCTGCATCTCGGGTTTCGGAGACACGTACTCGGCCATATTCCGGCCCGAGGTGAAGATCCGAAGCAGGTTCGGCTTCATTAGGCCGATGTAGTTCGCAACGGTGTTTTCCACGACACGCGAACGTCCCGCAGGGGCCGGGAGATCGTTCATAATCCCACGGTAGTAATCGTAGTTCCGGTCACGTTCGGCTGCGATGTTGTCCGCGCCGTAGATATGCTCCAGGCCAGCCGTCATCTCTAACGAGATCAGTCTTTCAACCTCTTCGTTAGTCAGCGGCTTGCCGGGCTCGGCTTTCATGCGACCCAATCAACCTTGAAATTCGTCACTGCATCGCTCCATTGGGCCTTGTCTGTCTTCTTGATCCCGGTGAATAGGTAGCGCATGGCGTCAGCGCCGTGGCTCGTCCAATCATGGAGCGGCTTGTCGCGGAACACCTTGCGCTGCTCGTCAAACTCAGTGCGGTATTGCTTCAAGGCTTCGATGCCTCGGCGGCACTTGTCCGCATCGAACCAACAGCGGTTGAGAACCAGGCGCACGGCGCTGATCCCGTCCTCTACGCGAAGCTTCGGGGCGACCGTGACCTTGATCCCAAGCTGTTCAAGGACCTCTTTGCGGCTCTTGCCAGTCCCGAGTTCCTTGGCCTCAACATCGTGCGGCAGAAGGTGGCTCGCATACACGTAGGGCCGCGACTTCAATTCGCCGGCATACCAATCAAGGCCAACACCTGAGTTCTCCACGTAGTCGATCAGGTGATATTCCTGACCAACTTGCTGGCAGAACCAAATTGCCGTCGCGTCACCGATTCCCAAGTCCCACGCCGTAATAACGTCCGTGGCCTTGTCGTAGGGCACGCGGCAGATACGTTTCTCACGTTCGGCCTCGGCCATCTCTTTGCCGTAGTAGGCGCCTTGAATTGCGGCCTCGAAGCTGCACTCGTATTCCTGAGCGTACTGGTCTTCCGTCATCGAACGGCGCGCAGCCTGTAGCTCGGCCTCGGGGATTAATCCCGTTTCGGACGCCTTGTGAATGGCGCTGTACCACTCATCGGGATTAGCTAACGCCCGCTGATAGGTGTCGTAGAAATCGTTATGGCCCTTTGGCGTGCCGATGAAGTCAGCCCACCCAAGGCGGTCAGAAAGCGCGGGGCGTATGACCGGCCATATCCTCGGGTCCTGGTCGGCGTACTCATCCAGCACAACGCCGTCAAAATACAGGCCGCGCATGGCGTCCGGGTTATCCGCGCCAAATAGCCTAATTCTCCCGCCATTTGGGAGATCGGCCCTTAACTCGGCCTCGTTAAACGTCGCCCCATGAGGCACAAGCGGCGCGCAGTAGTGTTTGACGTAATCCCAAGCCACAGCCTTGGCCTGCTTCAGATACGGCGCTACGTACCCGAACATTGGTCGGGGCAGGTGTTCCGTGAGCGCGCCGCGAATCAGTTCATTCACCCGAGAGACTGTCTTGCCGCCTCGGCGGTGCACAACCTCACAGGAGAAACGCTGCTTACGGTTATGGAACGGCAGAAAGAGTTTGCGGGGTTCGTAAGGAATTACGATCCGCTGTTCTGATTCTGCCAAGTAATGACCATTTGGAACGGCTTATCGTCGTTCCCGCTCAATTCGACGTTCGCCAAGTCAGGTAGCGTTTTCTTCAAAAGACCGAGCGCGGCGTTAACCTGCGTCGGTTTCAGATCAAGATTGTTAAGAACATGATCTTCCAGCCGATTTATAAGCTGACTGGTCTGGATTTTAGCCCGCGTTTCCTCATCGTGGCGGATCTTCACCGTGCGCGCGGCCATCACGCAGCCTGCGATTCAGCTTCCAAGTATCCCGGAACCAATGTCGGGTCGCGGTTGTACTCGGGATTGGCGTGAAGGCCCCTCGTTGCCGCGAAAAATGGCAGGAGGCCGTAGCCGTAAACGGTCACTTCGAAGTTCCTCGGTAATTGATGTTTGCGGACCAGCTCCTTGAGGTCTTCCAGCATTTTGTCGAAGTCCATTTGCTGGCGGGCCATGTGGGAGTTGGTCTCGAAGGTTCGGCGTATCCCATTGACGGTGTAGGTCAGGGCGCCGGAAGTTGCGTCGGGCGCTTCAGGCTTTTCGTAGCCGTGCAGCTTTCCCCTGGATCTGGAGCTATCCATTCCAAATAGATGGAAGTGTTCGGCCCCGATATTGCTCCCAAGATACATCGCCCTCAAACCCACCGTTGTCGGCCCCGCGACGATGAACCACGGCTTCGTGGGCCACATCTCCTTGAGATAACAATTCGGCTCTGGTCCCTCGGGGAAGTCCTGGCCGGCGTGCCAGAGAAATACCGGGTAGTCCTTCAGAGCCTCAAAAACTGAATCGTGGCACTGACTTGAAACGAAGTAGCGAACGTCTTTACGAGGACGTTTAACGTAGTCTTTGACCCATTCCTTGGGGTCCAGAAGGATATGAGCCCAAGGGACGATATTGTGTTCAAGGAGCCAATCGTGGGACTTGTTCACCGAGACGATGTTCACGCCGCGGCGGGACAGCTTGCGGATCGTCTCAATCTCATCGTTGATCGACGGCCCGCCCCCTATGATCGCCCATTCCTTCGCCGTGTTGATGCACTGGCGATGATGGGGGAGATTCCGCTGCATCGCCTCACCAGCGCGGCGGCGGATTTCCTTGCGGTCTATTCTCCCCCCGGTCTGGGCAAGGAGCTTGTCTCGGATGGTGAGCGGTTTATCGGTGTCGAAGTTAAGCGGCGGGAGGGGGTTTTCAGCCAGGTATTTGTCTATGGCTGAAGCGCTTATCTCTAACAAATCAGCAGCCCTTGCCGCCCTTTTTCTTCGTGGTCTTTTTCATTGAGTCATTCCAACGGTTTGGATTGAACCCGAACGGCTCACGCTGGCGGTAAAGAGGCTCGCCGTGGTGGTTATAGAGCCCCGTAAAGTCGTCCCGTTCGGGTTGGTGGTATTCGCGTGCGGTCTCGGGCGTGTCGTCGCTAAACCAATCGGAGCGAGGTCTGCGGTTCATGACGCCCTCAATAGGATTGCGCCCGCCCTGCTCTGGCCTTTGTCTAAATGACTGACTGGATTGTGCCGAACGGCGGGGCGCAATGGAAAACGCCCGAGGTGATGAGCCCCGGGCGCAATTCGTCTGCGTACTATTCACGAGGGTTTTATTTCCGCCCTCCGAAGTCAAGCGATTATTTTCGGGTGTTCGCCCAATTCGCAAGAGCCTCCATTCCCTTGCTCATCGTGAGCGCTTCCCAATGCTTTGAGGATCCGCGAGGCAGGGCAATCCAGTGGCGCCAGTTCGATGTCCACTGTTCGTGAACCACGACTTCCTCGATCATCTTGAACACCTCACCGCCGCAGGCCATGAGCTTGGCGCAGGCGTAGCGATAGGCCCTATCAGCGCGGGGGATATCCAAGTCCTCGGGCATTCCACGGCCGGTCGTGGCGGTCGGGTCCATGGCTGGTGGCGTTGCCTTGCCGAATAACAGTTTACGCACGCCGGCAAACATAACGCAGGCCGAGTGTTCTTCCTGAGTCAACCAGCCACGGAGCAGCATGACATCAACGGGGCAACTGGTGCGCTCTAAAGCGAGATTCTGTGTGTCCTCGTCAGCGTCCTTCCAGCGGGTGACGCGCCGGGATGAGCCGGTGCCATCGAACTCAGCGGGGACGGGCTTTCCACCGGCCAGGATAATTCGCCGGTATTGCTGTTCCGGCGTTCCGTAGTCCTTGGCCTCCGACATCTTGCGGCGGCCACCCTTCCAGACTTTGATTTTCTTAACGTGCATCGGTGCCACCTTGAGGCTGATTGTTTTTCGTGAAACGCCGTGAAACGTTTGATTTAGCTACAGGACTTCCCTGGCGGATGGGCTGCAAACCCCTCTTCACCCGCTCCTCGTCTAACAGTTCAACGACGGCGCTCTTGGTCATCAGCTTGCCGGGGCCTTTTGCGCCGAGCTTCTTTACCCGGTAGCGGCTGACCTCCTTGCGGACCCAAAAGCCGCAGCGCTCAAGGAAGCCCTCCATGCAGTCAACGGAGGCAAAGGGCTCGAACTTACGGATGGGGACGGTCATTTCCCGCCCTTCCTACGGTCCTGACCGCCCTTGGGTACGCGCTTATGCGCGTAGGAAGCGGCTCGGCAGGACGACGCTGCGGCTGTGGTGCTTTCCTGAATCATTTGCGGTCGCCCTTGCGGCGCAGCACGATCATGGTGCTGTCGTAGTTGTCGTCGTTTCCGTAGTTCTGCTTCCAGCGTGTCCAGCCACCTTGGCAGGCATAGAATTCGCCCTTGTGAACAGCCAAATCGCGGCTACCGTCATGAAGCTTACCGACGATGGCCCTCTCAGTTTCGGTCTCGGGCGTGAGGACGATCTGTTCAAGGCCGTCCTCGACATACAGGGCTATTTTCATGACCACATCGCCACGCCGAAAAATCCGGCGAGCCCGACAAGAGCAAAGCAAAGATCGGCACCCCGACGTTCAACGAGCGCCCCGGTTCCGAGATAGCCCAATGCGACCCCGATCATTGAAATAAAAATATCGCTCATTTGCCGCTCCTACGGTCCTGACCGCTCCGCTCGTTGGGGACCTCATACGGCCAGCCACCAGGGACCCTGCGGATGAAGCGATCAGCGCCACAAGGCGCGCCCTCTTGGGCCTTCTGCTCCTCGATCCGCTTGGCTTCCATGGCGCGGTAGATGGCCTCGATTTCGACGTTTGACAGCGTGCAAATGCGGCTTCCCTGACTTGCGATGTGCGGCTGCCAGGGCGCGGCGTCAAAACCAGCTTTCACCATTCCAGGGCTCACCTGTATTGGGGGCTCTGCCAGCGGGAGGTCTAGCCAACTGGTGCGGTCGGTAGCGCGCCGTCCACACGGGCTCGTTAGGCTGCGCTTTCCGGGCTTTCGCGCCACGCGCTCATTGTGCCAATCAAGCACCTTCCTCCTATCCCGCTCTCCCTTGCGGCGGTCTAGGGCGGCTTCCAGGGCTGCGCGCATGCGGACGTAATACGGTTTGCCCCGGCGAAAATCTTCAGAGCAATACGCCTTCACGGCGCGTTCCACTTGGGCGTCTGTAATGGGAAAGGTCATGCGGCACCCTTGGCTGTCAGTGCGTTGAATTTGCGTTTGCGGGCCTCAACAAGAGGATCCAGCCGGGCCTTTAATTCGCTCCACGCTGGCCACCAAGGGCTGCTATCGGTCTGTGATTTGATTACATAGCGCACAACGTCAGGCGGGTAGGTTTCCAGGCGCCGCGCGTAAATCTCGATCTGCGCCGCTATGTCCTCCGTCGCTTCGGCCTTCTGCCGCGTGAGGTATTTCATCTCCGCCAGAAGCTTCCGGCACTCGTTCCCATTCACCGTCGATAACGTCGCCTCCACGGCTTTCAGGGCCTGTGCTTGCTGCTCCGCCGGTAGCGCCTGGGGGTACTGCGGCTCCGGTGAATACTGGCGGAGTTTCGGAAGCTTCTCCCACTCCTGACGCAGCGCCGTAGCCCGTATCCAGGACCGTACCGAGGGCGGCAAGTACGCTTCCAGCGCCGCGTCGGTTGCCGATGGGCTGTCCAGGGCGATTGCGCTTCGCAAAACGGCGGCCGGTGTTTTCGCGGAGCCAACGTTGAACGGCGCTATCCCAACATTTTTTGATGGGGAATCGGCAGTTTGGGCTGACAAAATATTCTCTGAATTCAAGGAACTCGGCGTCTGCTTCGGCGTCCGTGTAGCCTTGCTCTCGGGCATAGGTGCGATGGCTTTCGCTAGGCTTCCAATCGTTTGCAAGACGAGTTCCTTTCGCGGGCTTCGTGGGTTTAGGCGCTTGCGCCGACACAGAAGCGTTAGCTTCTGTTTCTCCGTTAGGAGAATGTGGTTGTAGTTGTGCATCCGTTTGCCTATGGCGAACCGATGGCTCTGCTATGGCTGTGCTATCCGTTTGCCATCGCTTCTTCGCACCATTCTCCCCAGCCTTAACCTTGGCGGCGTGTCTGGCTGTTGCTGTGGCCAGTTCGGCGTCGATCCGCTTGTGATTGATCGTGGTGTCGCTCACAGCAAAGAACGCGATGACGGCGGGGCGAGCCTTGCGCCATTCAGCCGTGCTCACCTTGGATTGGCGCTGCAAGCGGGTGTCGTCGTTTGCCAAAGGCCCACCATTCGTCCAGTAGGCGCCAATGAGGTTGAGGTACGCCCAGCCCTCGACCGGCGACAGGTGGCCCGTGTCTGCCCAAAAGTCTCTCCAGTACATCGGCATCCAGGTATCGGGACGCGCCATCAATTCACCTATCTAAACTCAGTGGCTTCGTTGCACGCACGGAACATCAACACCGATCCGTTCGGCGTGCCGGCGAATCCCAAACATCACCGTCGTGTGGTCGCGGTTGAAGAACTTGCCGATGGCCGGGTAACTGGCCTCAGATTGTGTATAGGCAAGCCACCAAGCCTCTTGGCGCGCGTAGACGAGATTTCGGAAGCGGCGCGGGGAGAGTATATCCGCAGAGGAAATGCGGTGGCGGGAGCAAACGTCGGCCAGAATATCGTGAAGTGGACGGCTGATTTTATTGCCAAGAAGATAATCATGTTCACTCACGCTGCCCTCCGTGCCGTAATCTTGCGATAGCGCTGGGTCACAGCCCCCGGGGTTCGGCCTATCTTTTCAGCAATCTTTTTGGGGCCGTCTTTTTCGTAGGACGATCTCAAAACAGCATCCTCACGCGGCGACCATTGCGCAAAAAGCGTATTGGCAATCATTGGCTTTTTGGGGGCCACCACATCTGGCTTGGGCTTCACCGGGTAAACGATATGGCTTCGGATACGCAACGGCATTAGTGCCCCCTTTTCTTGGCTCTGATTTCAGCTTTAAGCGCCTTTGAGCGCTCTTGGATACAAATGGCCTGCAAGGCTATGCGCTTGCGGGAGTGCGGTGGCAAAGCCCTGATACGGCGCTCTAGGGCATCCGCACGCTGTTGTGGGGTCATGTTGCCCCTCCATGGGTGACAGAAAACAGCGGCATATCGTTTTTATTGGCGCTTGCGTTTGCTACGTTTTCAACCGCCTGCCGGAAATAGGACGGCTTAAGCTCGATACCCATGCCCTTCCGACCCATCTGTACGGCGCAATAAACCTCGCTGCCGACGCCCATAAATGGGGTTATGACGGTATCGCCTGGGTTGCTCCATAGGTCAATGCAGCGTTCGATCACATCGAGCTGTAATGGCGAGATATGAACCTCGTCGTTCTCGTCACGGCCACCACGAAAAGGCAGAACGCGAGACTGACGGATATCCATCCACACCGGGGATGCGTATCGCTGCCAAACCTCGATGCTGTACCAGTTCCGGCCATCCATAGCGCTTGTATACTTACTACGCGCCGGCTCCTGATCCTCTGGGCCGATATACTGGTCAAAACATCCCGATACAGGTTCGGCGTTTTCTCCCGGTTTGCGGAATGTGACAATATAATCCGCAAGGCCTTGGCCAGATAACGTCGAATCCTTCACGACTTGCTTATGCAAAAGGCGGATTGATTTAGTGCGCTGCTGGGCCACTACGGGATCTTTCCAGATGCACACCTCGGAATGAAGATGCCATCCGGCATCCTGATAAGCGCGGATAACTTCGCCCCGGAAGTCTCGCATACCGATGAACCCGTCCCGAACCTTGGACGTTGGAAGCTGCATACAATGGACGGCATGTATGCGCCCCGGCTTCGTCACTCGAAGAAGTTGGGAAATAATAAACCCGTAGTGCGTCCAAAACTGCTCGCCTTCTGAGTTTGATACGTCGCGCTCGGAATTGCTGAACTTGTATAGCCCCTCAAACGGCGGCGAGTGAACGCCGAATCCGATGCTATTGTCGGGGACGTTCTGCAAAAGCTCACAGCTATCTCCGAGATAGATCGCATAGTCGTCCGTTATTACTTGGTCAATTACGCCGCCAGCCATTTAGGAACCCCCATTTTTGCAGTTGGAATATATGAAGCGCGGTCTCGCGTCATGCCGTGAATTTCTGCGCTGTTCAAGTCGCGCATATGCTCGATCATCGAAGCAACCATATGATCGGCTTGTTGCTCTTTGCGGCGAATGTTCGCCACTACGGCGCCCTCTGTCTCTGCCGCGATGAAGTGAGCTGTGACGGGCTTTGTTTGCCCGAACCGCCAGAAACGGCGGATAGCCTGATAGATTTGTTCAAAGCTATCGGAGAGGCCTACGAACCCAGTATCGGCACAATGCTGCCAATTCAGTCCCCATCCGCAGATGGACGGTTTCGTTACGAGTACGCGGATTTTTCCCGCCGCGAATTCAGCAAGCTTGCATTCTTTGTCCCGCTCGCTGTCAGATCCACGAACCTCAACCGCCCCATCTATTGCACGGCAAAGGGCCTCGCTCTCAGAATTGAGATTGCACCACCACACGAACGGACGGTCGAATGGGGTGATGGATGCCGCACGTTCAACGCGCTCGTTTATGCTTCCGCGACGCGCCCCAAGACGCTCAGAGAGGCTTTGCGCTTCCATCGGGAATAGGAGGCCGCTTTCAAGAGATGGCTCGTATGGCACGCCTACGCGATGCTCGATCTGGTTTAGTGGGGGAAGATCGTATCCGCCATTCTCATATCCCAGGTCGGATGGCTTGCGTAGAGTAACGGCCCAAGAGCACATCCAACGCCAGAACGGTTGCTCAGCGTGGCCACGCAATCTCCACCGTCCAGTATCAGAGCTGTCATGCGTGAAGAACGTCGCCAGCATATCCGTGTAGGACATAACCACAAGAAACTCGGCATGGTTTCCGAGTTCCATGAAGTCGTTAGGTGCTGGCGTGGCGCTGGCAGCAAGGCGAAATGGGACTTGCTTGCACTGCTCAATCAGGAGGGTGCGGGTCTTTCCGTCATAGGCCTTAAGAATGGACGATTCATCCAGAACAACGGCACCAATGGCCGATAGATCGAAGTGCTCAATTTTCTCATAGTTTGTGACGTTCACGCCGTTAGACATATCGGATTGTGAGCGCGCGTGCGTTACTTCGATGCCCCATTTATTGCCCTCGGTCACAAACTGCGCGGCAACCGCTAGCGGGGTGAAAATTAAAACTGGATTGCCGGTAGCTTCATTGATGGCGCGGCACCATTCCAGCTCCATAAAGCTCTTACCAAGACCAGTGCCGGCGAAAATAGCCGCGCGGCCACGTTTTAACGCCCATGTCACGATATCGCGCTGGAAGTCCTTAAGGCCAGCATTCAACTGAACACTTGCGTTCAATCCTGTCGGCGGATCAACAATGGTCTTCGATGCCAAAAATGCGTCGTAATCTACCATGACATCACCGCCATGAAGTTACGCGCGGCCTTACGTGCACCGTGGTGGCCCATCATTTTAGAAACACACCATCCCTGAGACAAATATGCCTCGACCTGATCTGGATAAATCCACTGAATAATGGTCATCCCCTAGCCCTTTCTATGCGGGTTAAGCGTCACATGGCAGACGTAAACGAATAGCCCGACAAGCGCGAAGATGAACATGGACAGGCAGAAAAGCAGCGTCTTTTGGTCAATGAAGTCCATTTAGTCCCCCTATGTGTTTTGGAAAATTTCCACCAGTACGGCCCCGTCGAAGGAGTTTTTAGGTGCCCATTTAATCCGCAGATCCACAATCATTGAATCGTCCTGGATGATGTGATTGCGGGTGAGCGTGTCGCCACAAGCTTTCAAAAGGTTGTCGATGTCTTGCCGACGATTGCTCTGGCGCTGAACGCTGAATGTGACGGCGACTTCGCCAGGGATGGTCGGCTTTCCAGGCTTACCGCATAAGCCACGTTTACCGCGCAAGGCTACGTCAGTCTGGGTTTTCCATAGGGCGTATCGCTTGCTATCAGCCCGACCGTTGCGGGCGACGTTCACAAAACACGCCGAGAGAGGAACCGGCGTCAATGGCAATGCAAACTGGACGAATTTGGCAAACTCGATCATGTGGATTTTATCCGCCGATAGGTCCGTCATTTGTGCAGACCATTCTGGTATTTCTGAGCGGCCTTCGGAATGTCACGCTTGCCGACAACACCCCTCGCTGCGCTCTGCTTGCGCTCAAGTCCGCGCATGAGCCACAAGGCCTTTAATTGAGTCCATAATTTCATGATTTTCCCCATTATCCCCACCCCCAATCAATGCGTTAACAGAGCAAAAAAGAGCCAGCGTCAGACCGGATTACTGGGAGTTTACGATCCGATCCAACGCTGGCTATCAAGTTTACGTAGGCCCAAAGGGGATTGAGCCGGAGAGATGCAACAAGATCACAGGCAACGTTCTGACTGTGCCTATCAGCCAGCAAGAAACCGCTTGCCACGGAAAAGGTGGCCCAGCCCGGGGTGACGATGGGGCGGGGAACGAGCTGGGCCGACGCGCACATGGGGGCCATGCGCGTATAAGTGGCTCCGTAAACCCGGATTCCGGCCAGGTCACGGAGCCTGCGCGCCCTGCGTTGGAAAGCGCGCATAGTTGTCACATGAATCTCCGCACTTCGGGCGGGATGTTCTTGAGCTTCTTCTTCTTGGCAATCCTGGCAAGCCAAGGAAGCCACTTCTCGCTGATCTTGTCGTCGCTGGGCCATTGATATACGGCAACAGTCGTGCATGTGCGACCGCTGATGGCCTCAAGCTGCTCTGCGATTTCTCGCGGCGATCCGATTTGGGAGAGGAATGTTTTAATCATGGATTTCATTGTTTTCGGTTTTTGCGAGACAGTCAAGGGGAATTATAGCGGGAAAATAATTTTGTGATTTTCCGAAAATATCTGTTGACGCGGTTAGGGCCTTCCGAAATACTCGGGCTATCAGACCCCCGATGGGAGCCGCCACAAGTGTCAAAGACCATCACCGCCTACAAAGCGTTCGACGCCGACATGTCTTGCCGGGGCTTCAAGTACGAAGTCGGCAAGACCTATGAACATGAAGGCCAGGTCAAAATCTGCGAGGGCGGTTTTCACGCCTGCGTCCTCCCCTTCGACTGCTTCAACTATTACCGCGACAGCAAGACTTGGGCGCGCGTGTCCATGGTTGACCCGTCCGAGGTTCAGCCTAACGGCGATACAAAAATCGTTTCCGCCAAGATCACCATCGAGGCCACGCTAAATGTGTCCGAATGGGTTCGCGCTCAGTGCGCCGCGCTGCTTGCCCTGGTTAAGGGGTCGAATACCGCCAAGGCCACCACCGGGTACTCCGCGCACTCGGCCACCACCGGGTACTCCGCGCACTCGGCCACCACCGGGTACTCCGCGCACTCG
>ERZ869925.189-NODE-189-length-42227-cov-12.290738_pt1 | contig 42227 bp, 67 predicted proteins | sample MGYA00579311_ERZ869925 | MGnify/ENA primary metagenome ERZ869925 (study PRJEB32216, sample SAMN09231817) | wastewater metagenome | place: USA: Maryland | collected 2016-07-30 | study: EMG produced TPA metagenomics assembly of the PRJNA472060 data set (Reclaimed...
CGTCACAGATCGCCGCCATTGATGCGCAAATGTCCGCCATCTCGCCTACCTCGGTGGGCGCAAACGGCGTCAACGAGACAAATCCAGACTGGATCGCGCTATCTAAGCGTCGCATGGCGCTCGAAGTCTACCTTGGTCGTGTCAACGGCACGGCTCCGATGATCGTCCGCGGCGTCGTGAAGGGACTCTAAATGCGCCTTGTCGACGGCATGCGCGCGGTGATTGGCTGGAGCATGAACGCTCTTGGCATGTCTGGATACAACGCCACGAATCCCAGGCGTAAGATCCTCCAGCCGTCTCGCCGTCCATCCCAGGCGACCGCAAATGAGCTGGCGTCTAGCTCTCTGCCGCTCCTTCGCGCCTATGGCCGCGACCTGGAGCGCAACAACCCGACTGCCCGCGGTGCCGTTGATGGTACCACCGCACTGGTCGTCGGCTCCGGCATCGCCCTTGAGCCTGAAGGCTGGGATGAGCTTGGTGAAAAGCGTCAGGCGGAAGTAATCGAGCTGGTCCGTGCCGAATGGATGCACTGGTGTGAGACCTGCACCGTTGATGGCCGCTGCCTGGACGAACTGGAATCGCAGGGATGGCGCGAGCAGTTTATCACTGGCGAGGCCCTGTGGCGCTTGGTCATGCTGAACGAGCGCGAACGCAAGGGCGATATCCCGCTTGCCGTTCTCCCGTTGGAATCGGAGTGGTTCGATGACAACGGAGCCATTTCCTTCCGTCCCGGTCCTGGCGATACGGTCGAGGTCGGCGCCCTGACTCTGGACAAGTACGGGCGGATGATCAGTGCCCGGATCAAAAATCCAGAAATGACCAGTGTATGGCCGGCGGAACAGGTCCCGGCCTCTGCGCTGGTGCATATCTTTGAAAAGCGCCGGTCGATGCAGAGCCGCGGCGAATCCTGGTTCGCTCCGGTGATTGAGACGTTGCAGCAGGAGCGCGACTTGGTGGACGCGGAGCTCGCCGCGGCGGTCAACACCTCGTCTATCGGCGTCGTCGTTACCTCTGAGGTTCACGATAATCTCGACACAACTGAGAGCGGAAACTCCGAAGATCCGGCCGCGTCCCTGCGCCTGGGCGGCTTCACTCGTCTTTATCCCGGAGATGACATCAAGTCGTTCGCCAACGAGCGACCGACGCAGCTCATCAACAATTTCCGCGCAGGCCTTCGCGGAGATACCGCTGCCGCCCTGCGCTGCCCGCAACGCTTTCTGGATCGCGACCCGTCGCGCGCGAACTACTCCAGCATGCGATCGGACGGAAACGATACCGAGCGACTGCTCGGTCCCGTGCGCGAGTGGTACGGACATGCCACCGCTGGCCGTCTCTATCGCGAAGTGCTTCCGTTTATTTGTGCGAAGGTCGGCGTTCCGATGCCGAAGCGCGTCAAGTATCGGCTTCTTCCCGATGGGAACCCATACGTCAACCCGAAGGAAGATATTGAGGCCGCAATCCTTGCGATCCGCTCCGGTCTTTCGACGTGGGAAATCGAGATCGGCAAGCGTGGCGGCGATGCGAAAAAGATGCTGGAACAGCTTGAGAAGGAACTCAATGAGCCGTTGCTCCAAAGCATCTTTAGCGCCGATGGCGGCCCGGCGGATCCCAATGCGACCGATCCGGCTGACCCCAATGCCGATCCGTCGGCCGCGGGAAAGGCGAAGCCCGAAGAGGAAGGCGTGAGTCCCGCAGACCGTGCGGCCTTCATGTCTGAGATGCGCTCCATCCTGAGCGAGGGTCGCCAGTCGCCGCAGCCGACTCAAGTAACCCTGGTCAATGAAACCAGAATGGACGCCGCGTCCGCCGAAATCATGGGCCGCGCCATCGCGGAAAACACTAAGCAGGCCATCATTAACGTTCCGCAGGCCGCCGCGCCTGACGTGCATGTGAATGTCGAGGCGGCGCAGGTCCGCATGGAAGCGATGCCGGCCCCGCAGGTCACGGTTAATGTTCCGCAGGCTGCTGCCCCAATTGTCAATGTGTCCGCCTCTCCTGTCGCGGTCGAAAACAACATCACTATTCCGCAAAAGACGGTCAAGGCCATCCCGCAGCGTGACGGAAGCGTGCTTATGGAGACTCAGGAATAGCCATGGCACAGCGCAATGTTCCGATTACGCCCGGCTCTGGCGATAGCGTTAGCTTTGATGATAACGTCCAGCGCGTAAAGCTGACTACCGGGGCGACCGGTACTCAGACTGACGTTTCGGCGGCCGATCCGCTTCCGGTTAGCGGCTCCATCGCCATATCTTCTTCAGCTCTTCCGAGCGATGCCTCCACCGAATCCACATTGGGTCTGGTTAATGGTAAATTGCCTTCGCTGGCAACTGACAACCCTGGAGCTGATGACAATGCAATACCGACCCGTCAAGTTCCGCTAAAAGTTCACGCATGCAGTTTTGCCGCAGTCGGCTCCGGATTGGTTACCCCGGAAATGGTGCAAATCGGCAGCACCGGAACCGGCATTACCGTAGCCCAGTCCGGCGGCAATTTAACCATCGCAACTGGAACTAGCACAAACGCTGAATTTTTGGCGAGATCAGCTTTCTCTGCTGAGGGCGCACACGTATTGCGCTACGGCATGGTCGCATCGCAGAGAATTGCAAACCAGAACTTGATGATAGCTCTGGCCGATCTTATCGGTGACGGACTAGCATATTCAATTGTTAGCTCAGTTCTAGTCGATGTAACATTAACTGCACATGGGTATACTGCGCAGCACGTCGGGCGCGCTATGTTCATTGGTGCAATTTCTGGCGCTGCCGGTGTTCCCGGTCGATATGTAATTCAATCAATTCCTGACGCTAATACCGTTCGCTTCACTGTTGCAGGATGGCCTGCTAGCGGAACCGGAACTCTGTGCCTATTTGGATTCAATTATCATAGGGCCCTCTACACCGGCACTACCGCAACAAACGTTTTATATGATGCGCAGCGCGAGGGGTGGGCCAGCGGAGACACCACCGCAACCATCAATACTAGCGCCAGTCCTGGCCACATTGGGCATATCCAATCGGATTGCGTAGACGCAACCTACTCCGATTCTCTTCGCGCATCTAATACCGGGTATCAATTCTCTACTCGCGCAACGCGCGTGGAGAATATGCCGGATCAGGACGTGCTTTTGTATGTGTTTTTGTGGTCCTATAACGGAACTGTAGCACCTGCTAGCACTACCACCTGGACTATAAACTTTCTTCGTCTTGAAGACTTGGCGAATACGAAGGTTTATCTTGCCGGAATGACTCGCGGAGGTGCTGGAAACAGCGTAGCAACTAGCGTCATTGGCACTGTCCCTGTCTCCGGGTCGGTAACGGCGACCGGCATTGCCGGCCCAGCGGCACACGATGCGGCTATCAGCGGAAACCCCGTGCGCATGGCTGGTCGAGCTATCACGGCTGCATATGCGACCGTGGCAACTGGCGACACCGCCGACCTTATCACCACGCTCCAGGGCGTCCAGATTGTCAAGCAATGGCAGATTCCGGAGCTGGAATTCGGTGTTGGCGATCGCATCACCGCCAGCACCACGGCTACGCAAATAAAAGCAGCTTCCGCGTCTCTGCAAAATTACTCCACTGGCATCATCATCGGATCTGACGCCCTCGGTGCATCCGGCGATATTCAATTGCGCAGCACGCCAGTTGCCAGCACATCGGCAACGATTGCTAGCAATACCCTTGTCATGGCCGCCACCTATGGTTGGAAGGTTGGAGACCTTGTTTATGTGACAGCGTCAACGGTAACTGGTCTTACCGCGGCAAATTATTATTATATTCTAACTGTGTCAGGCGCCAATCTAACCTTCTCCGCAACGCGCGGCGGAAGCACTCTGGCCATTAGCGGAACTACCGTTAGCGCCACTCTGTCTAAGATTTTGTGGCGCCACAAGCTACAGACTGCGTCTCTGCCCGTGGTTAATCTTGAGTTTGAGAATCCGGTAAGTGGCGGCATCAACCTGGCAATTGAAATGTGTACCCCGGTTTCTCTGACCAGCGGATCGGTTGATTTCCATGTATCCGGCTATGTTGCTCCTTAGCCATGGCTGGCCTCGTCTGGCTCTGGAATCAGTCGGCTCCTAGCGAGTCGTCTGGCGCTTCTCCGGGCGTCGCTCTTCCATTTGAGGAAGACAGGAAAAACGAACGCCACCGCTTAACGACCATGGAAATTGCAATTCTATTTGTTGGCGCCAACGGCATTCGTTTTGTTGAATCGGACAAGGCAACAAGCGCAGTGTAAACGTAGATTCTACGTTTTTACATCATAAGTCGGAATGTTTATGTTGGGCGGCACATGGATATTTTCCATCGCTCGATTTCTTTCGACATCGCCGCCCGTGCTGATGGCGCTGATAAGAATGTCGTCCCCGCAGTACTGAGCACGGATGACCCTATCGATATGGGCGGCGTCTCCGAGATCCTGGAGCACTCCGCTGGCGCCATCGACATGGCTCGCTTCCCGCTCCCGCTGGTTGAAGACCACCGGAATGCCGGCACCGCGATTGCCGTTGCCGAGAATCCGCGAATCGAAGACGGCAAGCTGCGCGCCGATATTCGTTTCGGCGTCCAGGCGCGTGCGACTGAGATCCTTGCCGACGTGCTTGGCGGCGTCATTCGCTCACTGTCTATCGGTTATCGCCGCCTGAACAGTGTCCGCGTCAATGACACGACCATGCGGACCACCTCGTGGCTTCCGATGCACGTCTCTCCCGTAGCCGGCCCGGCAGACACCGGCGCCGGTTTTTTTCGCTCTGCTGACAACCCCCCGGGCAGCGATGCCCAGATCAAAAAGGACATCATGGACAAGCCCGAGGACCAGAAGGTCGACGAGGCGGCTCTCCGCGCCGCCGCGACCGACGCCGCCCGCGCTGAGGCCAAGGAGATCGCCACCCTCGCGCGCTCCCTGGACCTCCCGGCCGACGACTTCATTCACCTGAGCAAGGCCGATGCCACCGCCGCCATTATGCGCGCCGTGGTTGAAGCTAAGAAGAAGGCGCTGCCCGAGCCCGGTGCTCCCGCGGTCACTGTGACCGTGGACGACGCCGACAAGAAGCGCAACGCGATCGTGGAAGCGATCGTGGGCAACGCGATCAGCGGCGCCAAGGTCGACGCGTCCAACCCCTTCCGCGGTCGCTCGCTGATGGATCAGGCCGCCATGTTCGCTCGCCATACCGGCGTCCGCGGTGCGGCTGACTGGTCGCGCAAGGAAATCGCGCAGTACATCCTCGGTGAGGGCCAGCGCGATGCGGCCAACATCACCACCGGCTCGTTCCCCAGCTTCGTGATGCTGAATGCGGTCACCAAGGCGGTGGGCGTCGGCTTCGAGATGGGTAGCTCGACCATCCGCTATCCGCGCGTGATCAGCACCCAGCGTGTGCCGGACTTCAAGTCCTACTACATCGGTGGTCTGGGCACCGGTAATCTCGTGGAAACCCCCGAGAACGTCGCGTTCCCCGAGCTGGCCAAGTCGGAAGGCGTGTACAACAACACTGCCAAGGTCTGGGGCGGCACCCTGTCGCTGACCATCCAGGCACTCGTCAACGACGACACTGCCAGCTTCAACCGGTCGCTCCAGCAGGCCGGCGTCATCGCGCAGAAGACCATCGACCGCCGCGTGTTCCAGAAGCTGCTGATGGGCACTTCGTCCAGCACCGGCACTTCGACCTGGACCAACAACACCAGCTCTGGTTGCACGATCGTCTACACGACCGGCGACACCCTCGCTGCCGCGCGTGCTAACATCGGCCGTGGTCGTGTCGGCATGATGAACAAGGTCGGCCTGGATAGCAACCCGCTCGGCGCGATGCCGGCGAAGCTGATCGTCGGACCGACGAACGGCCTCTACGCGCGCGGCCTTCTCGGCAACGCGTCCGGTCAGCTCGTGGCCAACTCACAGGATGGCCTGGAAGTCATCGAGACCCCCTGGCTGGAGGCGTCTACCCTCACCGGCAACTCGACCACCACCTACTACCTGCTGGCTGACCCCAACGAGGCGACCGGCCTGGTCCTCTCGCTCGTCAGCGGCTATGAGACCCCGCAGGTGCAGGAGTACGACTCCGGCGCTGTCGGTGCTCGCAAGTGGAAGGTCTGGATGCCGTTCGAGGCCGATCTGTGGAACCTGACGAATCCGTCCGGCACCGTCATCATCCCCGCTGCTCAGCAGTGCACGACCTAAGGAATAGCCATGGCCTCCTCCGACAACTTCGAGGGCACGCTGTCCCTCGCCACCCCTGCCGGCGGCGTCACCGCCGGCACCATGATCATCGATGCCACTACCCGTGTGGTCATGCTCCCGATGACCACGACCGCCGTCACCACCGTGAATTTCACGGCCAAGGTGTTCGGTCGTATCAAGGGCGCTCCGGTCATCTCCACGATGACCGGCGTCCAGGGCGCCTCGGTCCAGTGGTCGACCTCCACGAGCAACTTCGTGTACCAGACCACCGGCACGACCGCTCAGGTCCAGGCCGTCCTGTGCGCGAGCTTCGCGGCCGGCGGCACGACCGCTGATGTCCTCCTGGACATGCCGCGCGCGTACATCGCCCCGTAACTGGGAGCCGCCGACCGCGGCTAGCCTCTTCAATAGCTCGCCGGGTCGGCGGCGAGCGCCCATTTGCCCGGGAAGTTTGTGGCCGCTCTCGACAGCCTCATTTCGATCGGCTCGCCCGGGACTCGTGATTGGGTTGTCCGCGAAGGCGACAACGTCCAGTTAAATTTTGTCGTTAATCTGAATGGCTCCGCCGTCGATCTCACTGGCGTTACTGGCACGTGCAGCATTCGCCTGGACTATACGTCTACCTCAGACCTCGTCGCCGGAACCGTTTCGTTCCCAACCCCCGCTTCTGGCACCGTTCGCGTTTCGCTGACCGCGGCGAATACGACGACGCTTGCCGCCTCTGTCCCGGCATCAACTGACGCATCACAGCGCTTGGTCACGATCGCCGTTTATGACGTGGAATTGCAGGACGGCACAAACCAACTGACCATCCTAGGCGGAACCGTTTCCCTCTCCCGCGAGGTAACGCCGTGACCGTTGCCATTACCATCGTTGAGCCGCGCGTTGAACTGGTATTTGAAGACGATGAAGCGTCTTTGGCCAGCGCTATTGACGCGGATACGGTGCTTGGGCGCGTGCCCGGCTCCGTTGGGCTCGACGTACTGGAATCGACCACGCAAGCCGAGGCGCAGGCCGCAATCGGCGTGACCAGCTCGTCCGGCGTCGTCTCCATCATTTCCGGTCGTGTAGGCGCGCATGAGACCGCACCAAATCCACATCGTCAATATATCGGCCAGTACCAAGCGGTTCTGAGTGCCGCTTTTTTTGGAGCCTGAGTCATGGCTAGTATCGACAAAGTTGTCCTTAGCGGTTCGACCAACGGGAAGAATACTAAGATCGTCGCCACCGCGACGGCCGGCACGACCATTCATACGTGCGGCTCAGGTACGACCGTCTTGGATGAAATCTGGCTGTGGGCGACCAATACCGACACCAGCACCCGTAAGCTCACCATTGAGTATGGCGGCACCACTTCTCCAGACGATACGATCGAGGTGAGCATCCCTCCGGAGTCTGGCCCGTTCCTGGTCATCCCCGGCCTGATCCTCTGCAATTCGCTCGTCGTTCGCGGATTCGCCTCGGCTGCCAACGTCGTCATCGTTGCCGGCTATGTGAACCGCTACACGCCGTAAAATGAATCGCTTCGCCGGACAACGCAATGGTTGGATCTCTGGTCTGCTTTCGCGGATCACCGGGGGTTTTTTTGGCAACATCATTGCCACAATTACCGCTGACCGAACCTGGACATTCCAGGATTCTACGGGAACGGTTCCGCTTCTGGAGGCAAACCAGACGTTCACTGGCATTCAAACTTTTGCCGCTGGGAGTAATACAGCTCCCGGCGTGACAGTTTCCACTGCTGGCAACGGGCTATTTGCACCAAGCGCTAATGCGGTCGCTCTTTCGCTCGCCGGAGTCCAAAAACTTACTGGATATTCCGACGGTGGTTTCCAGCTCGGCGGCACAATGGGCACGAGTCCAGGAGACGGCGTGCTACGACTCAATGCTGGTCTTCTCATTTCTGGCACGCTGACCGCCCGCCCGACGAACTTGAGCGGCGGGGCAACAACCCCCGGTTTCTTTGTTGGCGGAACTCCGGCAGGCATTTCCGCGTGCGCCATCGTCCGTTGGGACGCCTCGGTCAATAGTCGATGCGGAACCCTGATTCTTGGTCGCGTCAACGATGGCTCGACCACGAATTTTACGGCCCAGGCATCAGGCCGGCGCCTTGGCGCGCTTGAGTTTCAAGCTGCTGATGGAACCAATTTGATTGTTGGGGCAAGTGTAGTTGCAGACGCGGAAGCGGCCTGGACTTCGGGTGTTGGGCCTTCGCGTTTAATACTATCGACAGCAAACAGCGCTGGCACCGTTACGGAATTCTTACGCGGCGACAGTAACCAAAATGTTGGTCTTGGATCGTATGCGCCAGTGTCTGGCAATGGGCTTCTCCAGTTCGCCAGTGGCACGACCAAGGCTAACGGCATCGCCTGGGGAACAGACACCTTCCTCTACCGCGACGCCTCCAATTCCCTGCTGACCGACGGCGCATTCCGCAGCAAGGGCGCCACCAGCGGAATCGGCTATGCGACCGGTGCGGGCGGCGCGGTGACGCAGATCACCAGCCGCACGACCGGCGTGACGCTGAACACGATCAACGGCGAGATCACCCTGGTCTCTGCGGCGGGATCCGCCGTCGCCGCGTCCTTCACCGTGACATGCTCCGCGATGGCGGCCACCGATCATGTGGTGCTCAACCAGAAGTCAGGCACCGACAAGTATTTCCTCCTCGTGACTGCAAAGGCCGCCGGGTCCTTCCAGATCACCGCCCTAACCACAGGTGGGACCACGGTTGAGACGCCGGTCATCAGCTTCGCGATCGTCAAAGGCGTGAACGCATGAGCGCCACGATCCATGTCAACTTCACCCGCGGCACCGGCATCGGCGGCGCATTCGTGCGCTGGTGGACCCGCAGTAAATACGCGCATGTCAGCATCTCGACTCCCTATAGCTGCATAGACGCAGCTCCTGGCCGTGGCGTTGGATTCCGTCAGGAGCCGATCGGCGCGAAGCGTGTTTCGTTTGAAGTTACGGCGTCGCAGCTCGACCGTCTGAGCCTGTTCATTGATGCTGAATACGGCTGCAAATACGACTGGCTTGGCGACTTCGCATGCGGTCTTCCGTGGGCAGCGCGCGAAAAAGAGAACGCGTGGTTTTGCTCCGAGTTCTCCTGTGCCGCCCTGCAATCGATCGGCATTCTGCGGAAAACTATCGAGCCGTGGCGCCTGAGCCCGCAGATGCTCTACGAACTTATTTCCGGCCATCCGGATGCGCTTTACGAGGCGACGCCCCATGGCTGAGACCCCGGGACTTCTTCCGACGCTGACGGGGGACACGACGGTACGCACGAAGATCGGCGTTATCCTGTCGATCATCGGCGCGTGCGCGCTGGCCGTCTGGTCGTGGGCTGTCATGTATTTCGGACAGCGCGATTTGGCGCGCATCTCGGACGAGAATTCCGAGCAGATCAAGCAGCTCGTTATTGAACAGCGGACGACCAACTCGCAGATGCAGGATCTGCGCCTTGAGCTGGCCCGCCTTGGAATGGTCGGAATCACCAGACAGCCGACTACGAGGGGTCCGTGATGTATGAACGGCCGCCGTATCGCATGTTGGCTTTTGTGTGCCTTGCTGTGTTCCTGTGCGGGTGCGCGCGCGGATGCACCAGGGCGACACTGGGGGGTGGGGAGCTGCCGGACCTCCCAAGCCCAGTCGATCCTTCCGCCGGAGACACCATCGCCGCCATCGGCTCCTACTTCGTCCAGGCCGGATGCTGGGCCCTTGGCATCGCCGTCCTGGCTCGCGTGGCCACGTTCGTTTTTGCCATCGCCCGACCCTTCGCCGGCATCATCGACGACGCCATTATCATCGCCGGTAGCTCCATCGCCTTTGGATATGCGCTGGTATGGGTGGGCGTTAATTCTTGGGTGCTGTGGGTGGTTTGTCTGGCGTGCCTGGGCTTCTGGATCGCCTATCGCCGCAAGTCCATCGTCCGTCTCTGGCAGAAAATCGTGAAGGGGCGCCAGTGAGCCTCGCGCAGATCCGTGCCGGCGTTTCGCACGCCCTCGGCTACCTGGCCGATTCGGCGCTGACGTATCGCGCTGATACAAGTGGATCCTGGCTTGCTTTTACCGGCGGCGTCTTCAACACGGACCCGGCTATCGGCATCGGCTATGACGAAGATGAGGGCGGCGAGGTCCAGTTGGAGACCGGCCTGCTCGTCGCTCAGTTCACCAGCCCAAGCCTCGAAATCGGCTATCAGATCAAGGACTACCACGGCCAGGGATGGGCCATTGTGGGTGTAGACCGTTCCGTTGCAGCCATGCTATATCGGTGCCGGCGCGAGCGCCTTGCAGATGATGCTTATGGTCCCGATCGCGGAGGGCGTGAGCGATGAGCTGGACGAGCCCGACCGACAAGATTGTTGAGGCGCGTGACGCAATCCTTGCGTGCGCTGCTTCGTCAACGCTTGGGCTTGGCTCTGCCGGCTCCTATCACTATCCGCTTGCCGCGGTCAAGACGGATACGCTTCCATTCTGCGTGCTTGAGGAGACCGAGTACGGCATGGAGCGCCATGCTCCCGGCGAGTCCTATGGGCGCGGGCGCATCACCGCTATTTTCTACATTGATCCTGCGGTCCTGGCCATGGGCGCTGCGGAGGAGGCCGCACGAGACCTCGTTGACCAGCTTGTGTCCCTGACCGGCGATGCTCTGTTCATCACGTCCGCACGTCGTGGCCTGTCGACCAAGCCGCGCAAATCAAAGACCGCTGGCACGGTGAACAGTGATGCGCGCTCATATTTCACGCTCCAGATTTCTATGGAATGGGAGGGCTAATGGCTGCCCCTCTCATCGTTAAAGGAGACCTGACCTTCTCCCCCGAGGCGCAGCGACTCTTTAGCAAGCGCGAGTGGCAGCGTGGACTCAAGGCTTCGCTAATCGTCGCCGGCCGCGACTTCATTGCCGGCGCATTGCCTAAACGCTTCTCCTCCTTCGTTATCGAGCAAGGCTGGTATCACGCAAAGAAGATGGACAAGACGGCCGGGGAAAGCCGGGAACAGCAGATCCGCCGGGCGATGGCACTCATGCGGACCAATGGGGAGCGCGCTAAGCTTGTGGCTCAGTACTGCGCGCCGTGGGGCGGCTGGGATCCGACTGGCAAGGGCGGGCCGCCTGATTCTGTCTGGCGGCACTGGTACGCAAACGCCGTGCGCACCGGTCGCGTCCGTCCTGCCAAGAATGCCAGCGATTGGCAGACCGCCCGGCGCGAGATGCGCCGCCAAGTGCTTGCCGAGTCGCGTCTCTTGGAGCGCATTCGCAACTACGCCATTGATGAATATGTCGACCAGGGCAAGCAGGTCGAGCCGATCCCGCTGGTGCAAACCGGCTGGCTGGAAAAGCAGGCGGCGACCAAGTCGAGACCCGACGCAAAGACCCGCGGCGATGTTGCGGAGCTTCGCATCGTCATCCCGCGTGAGGATCGCGTCGCGCCGATCGTCGGCTCCGTCCTGAGCAAGCACACGCCAGCCGAAGCCGAGCGCGTGGCCGACATTACGTCGCAGCAGATGGTTGCGTTTATTCGCAGCGGCAAGGTGAGCGGCACCAAGAAAAAGCCCCGCCTCAAAACAACTTCGCGCCAACGGCGCAGGATCGATACCCTTATCCGAGGGGCGATGACCAAAAGCGCGAGAGCCCGCGCAACAACAAGTAGGCCAAAAACGCCGGAATCGGCAAGGGGTTAATCATGGCAGCGGCTGCAACCTACATCCTCAAGAGCTTCACCTTCAAGGGCACTGCCGTTGATGGACTTGAAGATATTCAGTTCGGTCTTGAAGGCGATGTCGTCTCGCATAATAGCGATGGACAGATCACCGTCTCGGCGACCTTCCTGGACAACATCAAGGGCAACCTGCGGATCAGCTCGCGCAACACCGGTTTGGCGTCCACCGCCAATTTCGATATTGGCTCGGTCGGTTCGGCTGTCGCTGTGTTCCAGAAGCGTGCCGCCGGTAAGGGTGCCGTCGCTGGCCAGGACAAGACCCTGACCGCCGCCGAATCCACCATTATCCGCGCTGGCGGCAATGGGCCGCACTCTGATCGCGGTACCTTTGAACTGGAGTTCGAGGTCTGCGATGCCGAGGGCGTTACCCCATGGGTCTGGTCGTAAGGTCTCGCCATGAACGGCCCCGCTTATTGGGCGCCGGATGTTGCTCCTGCCGATGCCAAAGAGCACCCGCTCTTCGCATCGATTCAGCACGCCGGTCCCTGGCAGTACTCGACCCATCCCCAGGGCGGAACCCTCGCCACCTGGAAGGATTATAGCCGCAGTCTGTCGGACTATCAGGAGCCGCGCCTGGTGGTCGATGGCCTGCACTATATGTCGCCCAAGGTCATCCCGCATATTCACGATGTGGCGAAGGAAGGCGGCCTGTCCGGCGTAGACGTGGCCTTGGCTTGTGGCATCGCCCTGACCATTCCGCATGCGACCGTGACGCACCGGCAATTGCGGCTTGGTCGTAGCGCTGAGCGCTTTGGCGATCCTGTTACCGAGTATGGCCGCACGGCATGCCGCGTTATGGAACTGTCGAAGGCTAACAACGGCGTTCCCTACGATAGCCCCGAGCTACTGCGCCTGCTTGAACTGGCCATATCCCAGCGCTACCGCGGAACCCAGGAGTTTTTTGACGACATGGGATTTCTGTCCGCCGAGGACGTTGATCCGCTGTTAGGGGCCATCTGGTGTGGCGACCCAAAAGCGATGGCACCCGAGAGCAATGGCGGGCCCAGTGCATCGCCCATCTCGGACTCGACGGGTGCCAAATGAGCGCGCAGGATATAGAGACGTGGCTAGACTGGGCTTCTTTCCATGGCAAGATTCCGCAACTGCGAAAGGCATAGACCGTGCCCGATAGCGTCATCACATTTCGCCAGTCTGGCTTTGGTCGGATCATTCAGGAATGGGACCGCGCAAAGGCGAAGGTCCAGGAATTTACCCGAGCCGGATCCAAGGCGCAAAGCGCGGCTGGCAAGGCGGCATATCCGGCAGCGTGGACCTCTGGTCTTGGTGGCGGCATGTCGTCGCCTCCGCCGGCTGCTCCAAGCGCGGCAACTTCGTCTGCCAACGATAAGGACTATCGCAGGACTGTCGGAAAATTCGCAAAGTACGGCCAGTTCGCATCGGGCCTCGGACCGCTTGGTCAGATTGGCGAGGCTATTAGCAGTGCCCCGACGAAGGGCATGGCGGCCGTTGGCGTTGCGGCTATCGCTGCCGGCGTTGCGCTCCGTCAGCTCACCGTGGTTGGCGAGGAGATGAATCGCGCTCTAACCGCCACGGTTCGGACCATCCACGATACGCGCAACACTCTTGCGGCTGCCACTTCCAGCGCTAATCAGTCCGCCCTTTCATCTGTGATGGGCCGACGCGAGCAGTTGGTCGGCGGCGATCGAGGAACGCCGCAGCTCCGTGCCTTCTTCAAGACCGCCGATACCGTACAGAAACAGATTGATTCCGCGCAGACCGAACGCGCCCTTAGGTTTGGAGAGGGCGAAATGCGCTCTGAGCTGGCCCGCATTCGGTCCCCGGATACTGCCGCCCTCCTTGATCTTAACAAGAAGGCTGAGGAAGATATTCAAATCCAGCGTGAGATTCGCGACCAGATGAACTGGTTCCAGAAGGCAGTCACCTTCGTCGGCAATGGCATGCAGGGACGCAGCTACAATGCCGACCTGATCGACGCACAGCGCAATCAGGCAGCTATTTCCTCTGGTGCGCCATGACCCTTGCGGCACAGCTCGTTATCAGGAAAGAATCCGGCGGAACCCCCGTTAGTATCCATGGCGCCCATGGGCAACTCCACCTGACCACGGTACGCGGCGAGCGATTCCGTCGCCCTGTTGCTGTACGTGCTGGCTACCAGCGCCTGGGCGAAGACGTGGACGAATCGACCTTGGAGTACTGGCAGGCGTGCGCTACTTCCCCCGCGGCAAACGCGTTCATCAACACCGTCAATGCCCTGTGTTATCAGTCCGTTATCGTTGATTGGAAAGAATATTCGGACGTTCGCTGCGTCGTCACTTCGACAAAGGTTACCCTATCGCGCGCCTGCAAGGGTCCACTGATCACCGGCAGCACCTATGCTACCTGGCGCGTTGAAGGCACCATCACCCTGGAAGTGGCGACCGAATGACCAAGCCTCTGAATATGGTCGAGCCCACGGTATGGGTTATGACGCCAACGGTTACCGGCAATGACCCTGTTTTCCCGTGGGACTGGACGAAATGGGTTAAGGAGCCGCGGCTTATTGCGCAGGATAGTGCAATCACTAAGGAATCGTCCGGAACCGCATCATTCAAGCTCGTTAAGCGAAACCAATTTCCTCCCGGCGGCCCGTCGTTTGCTCAACTCTCCAGCGTTTTCCGCGCTGGTGTATACGTGCTTATTTGCAGCTCTGTCATTATTGACGATACGGATCCGATAAATCCTAAAGAGCTTCCTGATGTTGAATCTTACGATTGGTTCGGCGTCATCACTAAGACTGACTTTGAGATAGGCGGCGTTGGCGATTACTTCGGCACCGTGTCGGCGGTTGAGATTGGCGAAGGCATTCTTGATGCCCAGCGTATCACTGGGTTCCGGCAATACGATGGATCTGCCGGATCAGTACTTCTCACTGTTCCCACTGCCAATCTGAACGGGAACGGTAATAAAATTATTGGCAATGCCATAATCGATGGCGCTCATTATCTTTTTGCACCAGACCTTTCCGATTGTGGTAGCAGCCCTGTTGCTACTCCTGAAAAATATTGGACCCGCTGGCGACTCCTGACACATATAGCCGATTACTGCATCCCTGGCGGTTGCGCCTCCATGGTCGTTCGCCTTGAGGATGGCTCTGGCGTTTCCGGCGGATCGTATTCCTTTTCCGGCCACACCTCCGGATCGCTCGCCGCATATCTAGATGATGCTAGTACGCCCGAGGTTTTTGATCTTGATGGCCTGACTATCCGCGGCGCCCTTGATCTCTTGGTTGGAGCCGGCGTCGGCATGGGCTGGCGCCTTGAACTTGCCAATATTGGCGGCTCCTATTATTGGCAAGTTGTCGTTTATTCACGCTCAGAGCTTAATGCTGGTTATGGTCCGCCAAAAAAAGAGCCCAACCCGTCAGGGCCTCGCCTTCTGTCCGTCAGCTACACCGCCGACGACAACAAAACTATAAGCATCAAATTCTCCGAGGACGATGCGAGCCGATATGACCGCGTTATTGTCCAGGGAGGCAATATACTTTTCGGGGCTACGCTTTCGTATCTTGATGGCAATTTGGATAAAGCATGGAACGCAACGCAAGAAGCTAGCTATATCGCCGCCGAAGGGTCTGCGCGTACCAGCCCACAATATGCGGATGTTTACAGCTCATTTACCCTTGTGCGTCCTGGTGGAGTAGGCGAACCACAACGCGCCACCAATCCGGGGTTGAATGATACGGCATTGCCGTTGCTTCCTCGCGTTGATTGGACGTGGAACGACACCGCTAAACTGGGCGAAGCTATTATTTCTGGAAGTTCGGCCGCAGTATATTTGCCCGGACTTCGTTTTGCTTCTCAGGTTCCGTGGATCGATACGAAGTCGCCAACCACTGATACAACGGAAGCAGACCAGGCAGTTGAGTCGTCCCCGGTCTACATGAAGCCGCGCGTTTTCCGTTATCGATCAACTGAAGCCACATTCCCCTGGGCTGACATCGTTACGCGCGTTGAAGGTTCTTCATTTACACCTATCAGCGAATCCCCATCTGTGGATATGGACGATCGCCGCCCTGGCGTTCGCGTTGTCTATTCCAGGCCTCACATTCTTGGTCTTGATACCTTCACTGGCACCACCAATGGAGGCGCAGACCCGGCGTATGACTGGCGCGAAATGCTGGTCACGGTTGGCATCCCGTCCGCCCAGCGCGTTGAGGTAACGCGCACGCGTTCCATCAATGGGACCGAGATGGCGGATAGCGAAGTTCGCCGCACCTTGGTTGTCCGTGACGACGATCTCAATTTCTGGTGCTGCCTTGCGGGCACTGTTGTTGGCGTCGCTGCCGACAATCTGACGCCGGTACGTGTCGCCACCAATACCATTTTGGTCAACAATTACGCCGCCGCTCAGGCATATTGCGATCAACTCAGCGAGTGGGGCTTCCGCTCCCATGAATCCGTTGTAATCCAGCATGTTAACGACGGCGGTACACGCGGAGCCTGGAGGCCTGGCAAATCGCTTTATCAGGTCGTCGATGGCGCAACGCCAAATGCCACGGTCCGCGCCATATCGGGAGTCATTGCCTCGGTTGCAACCGGTTGGGCTAATGGCGTTGTCACGCTATCGACCGAGACGCCTCCGCAGCCGTCTCGCATGGGTTCGGCCAGCCCGTCGCGTGGAGGCGCCATCTCCGCAGAGCTTGGCGGAACCGTTGCGCAGATTGTCCAGAAGCAGGGCGCGGAGACGAAGAAGCTGGCGGCACAGGTTGCGGCACGGCCTTTGATTCCGGCTATTGCTGGCGGATCCGGCGTCCCCATCCCCGAATTTACCATCATGGGCGGCAACACCCTCGTTGCCCCGGTGGCGCCGGGCATCGTCTACCGCTCAGACACCGTTGCTGATTCCGAATTGCCGACCGGCAGCGGTGGCCCCGGGATCGTGAACGTGCCCGCCTGGCCGATCCCCGCGGGGCTCCCCAATGGCGTCGGCGTGTGCCGGCGGGTAGGAGCTGCGGAGTATTTCTTCGTCCTGCTCGACTCGACGAATCTCGCCCTGGTTAATTATGACATGAAGGCCGGCAAAACCCTGTTCGGCTATTCGCAGTTCACGCGCGACCGGATCGTCGGCGCTACCACCTGGCGTTATACGTTCATCGCTTTGGAAGGTGTCTAGCCGTGCCGTTGACGACGATAGTCGATCCTGCCGGCGTCTGGAATACTGCGCCCTGTACGATCACCACGATTGTGGTTTTTCCGCCCGGCCTGGACTTGGACCATTCCCGGGCAACTCCAATCACTATCGCCAAGAATGCCGGATTTTCTGCGGCCATCGGTGACATCGTATGCTTGGCGCAGGATGCCGCTGGCGAAGTCGCCGTGTTCGTCAATCGATCCCAACGCGGCATGCCGCAGCTCTACGTCACTGTTGCTGCGGCGAGCGGCGACGCCAGCATTACCGGATACCGGATCCCGCGCCTCGGTATCACCTATTCGCGCGTGATGGACAACCAATATGCCGGCCCTGGGGCGAATGGATACCCCACGGTCGATGCGGTGCGGTACAGCGACGCCCAAGTTAGCTATGCACCAGTCTCCGGCCAGACGATTTACGGCTATATCGACGGCGGCGGCGTCGAGCGCACCACGTCGAGCCAGGCCACGGCCCTAGCGGGCGTTGCGTCGTGGATCGTCGGCGCTGCCCGCTCACGGGTGGCGACCGGCCCCGGGGCGGTGCCGATCGCGCGGCATGCCGTGCACGATTACGGGCGCAGTGCCGGAGCCATTGCCGGGCTGTCGAAGCTCGACGCGAAGCGCGCCGCACAGTTGACCGGAACCCCTCCGGCGGCTCTCGGCTCGCCCGTGTATACCGACATCGCCGGCACCACGATTTCCGCGACGGTCTCCGCGAGCAATTGCTTGTTCGCCGGCTATTACGTCGGCCGTGATACACGCACCAGCCCCACTACCTATTGGATTCAAGAGGTTCCGTACGTCGCTGATGACGTGGACCCGATGAACTGCCTGAGGCCGGTGCTGGCAAATATTTTCACTGACACGTCTTTTGTCCGGCCTCTTTTTAAGAGCAGTAACGATCAAATTTTTATGAATGCCAAGCTCATGCAAATTGGCCTGCATTGTGATAATTTCTATCCCTACGTCAGGTTTTCGACCAGCCGATACATGCCGGCCGATGCGCTGCAAATATTCGCCCCGATCTACGACAACGCACCGACGTTTGCCGTCGATTGCACGCTTCCTGATCCATTTGGCGACGTGCGGGTCATCTGGTCCGGCGGCGGCGTGCGCCTGACCAAGCGCACGGACCACAGCACGCCTCCGCGCACCGGCATGGTCTTGTCGAATTGGAATCCGTCCGCTCCGTCGTCGGTATCCGTGGCTAATTTTAATTCCAGTGACTATAATTATCCGCAGGGCCTTACCCGTGCCGAAAACGGACCGTGCCCCTATCCCCTCTACGGATGGGGATCACCTCGGTATATTTCCTATGGGACGTATACCGATCTTATATCGCCGTACCGCCTCGGAATAATCAACGCCAACACCCGCTTTCTGGTCAATGCCTTTGCAAATCCGGGTTCAACCTCGCAACGCCTGGAATGGACCTGGTGCAAGCGCAATGCCTCGTCGCGCACGCTCTATGACCTAATCGGATCGCCTACCAGCGTAGCGACCCCGACAGCATTCGTCGCTGGATCTCTAGACAGCATTTTTTACGATCTCAGCATTTCGGGGCCGCCAAGCGGCCTTGCCGATGATGTGGGCACGTATGGAATTTATTACCAGGTTTTCGTCACGTACGCAGGCATCGAATACCTGTGGGACACGCAGTACGCAACACCGCTGGGGCTGAAGGAAGCCGGCTATTCCCCGGGCATCGTCGCATCCCCGGTTGGCGGCGGATTTGGTCCGATTGATAACGGAGCCCTGTTGCCGGCCTCCGGCGACCCGTGGCCCTTGGAGGTCCACCCCGAGGACATCATTCGTTGGCAGCCGGCGCCGAACGACAGCGATTGCAGCTATGTGGGTCACTGCGGCTGGCGGTGGCCCGACAATACCCGCATGCCGGCGGTCACGCGCACCGCGAACCTCGCGGCGAGCTGGTCGGCGGACGTGCTCTCGATCACCGCCCTGCCCGGCATCACCTGGACGGGCGATGCTTTCGTTGACGGCCCATCGACGACGCCGAACCCGGTCGGTGCGGCTCCTGCGCAATACGCGTTTCGTGTGACCTGCCCGGAAGCTGGGCTGTCCCTCCATACGATGCCGGGTGCCGTGACACAGAATCAGTACAACCTGGGCAGCATCGGCTTTCAGGGCTGGCAGCCCTCCGAGGTCGCCGCGCCGGTCGGATCAGGCCCGGTTACCGGCCTTCCGATCCTCATCGGCTGCCCGAAGCCCGTCGCGTCTGGCTCCATCGACATTCTAGTTGAGGTATGGGATCTGCGATTCCCCGGCACCACCTACGGTGGGAATGCGCAATTGGCGAACTACCAGCGGATGACGATTACGATCCCCTAGCCAGTCGAATCAATTTGCGTCCCAGCTTGGAAGCGGCACCTTAAACTGCTTGAATGACTCCATGTTCTGCCTCCAGTCCTGGGTATTGTTAAGCATGCCGAATTCTTCATTTCTAACGATTCCGGGCCCCGCCTTTTCATCCTTCATCAACGTAAAGTAAGCCGCGCACTTATTATTGAACAGCGTCCGTTCCTTCGCATCCGCCTTCGCTTGATCAACGGCGATCGGCTTGGAATCCAACTTCTTCACCCATTCTGCCAGGTCCGCGCGCACTTTGCGGTGAATAGCATCTTTCGCCGCCGGAGTCGGAGCGGCTTCGATCTGCGCTAGGTACTTTGCGCGATAGGCGTCCAGACCGGGGACAAGTTCCGCGGCGAAACCGAGCGAAGAAATGACAAGTAGAAATGTGGCGAGGATCAGCTTCATGCCGCTAGTATACCACATATTTGGCCATTTCTATCGGGTACATTTTGGCCCATGTAATGCATCGGTTGAAACGAAAAAGCCCGTCACTTCGCCACATAAACCACAATCCGCTTCCTCCCAAACCTCTTTGCCCACTCACAATTCCTGACGCGCAAATCTAACCGCAGGACGTTCTTCCGCTTAGCCTCAGCATCGACCAGACCGCCCCGATCGTCTACGACGAACGCGCGCTGGAATGGTCGCGCACCGTCCAATACGCCATTCCCGGCCGGGATATACACAACGCTTCCAAATGGGAGCGAGCTGTCGGCGGCCAGGTTGTAGGGGACGTGGTCGGTGTTTGTGCCGTTGGCGGTTATGTTCGTTGTCCCGCAGCATTCGCAGCGGGGCGCGTAGGCGGTCAGTTCGGCGGTCAGGGCGACTAGTTCGCTCACTTGGCGGCACCATCGGAAATTTGTTTAATGAGGCTTCGCAAATGCACGACAACGTCAGCAACGGCGGCCGGCCAATCACATCCCCATTGACCATGATCTACTCCGCACAGTTCGCCGGCCTTCCGCTCACGTTCATCCTGTGCCTGCATGGCGCCCTTGAATAGATCGCGCTCCGCCTGCGTCCGCTCAAGCTGGGCGAGCACGCGGAGCATCCATGCGCTCGATGTTTGCGGATATGATTCGGCATGCGCTTTGAATTGCGCAATCTCCTCCCCCGTCAAATCCCGCGCGTCGTTGGTGGTCATGGTGTCATTTCCAATTCTTCGATATAATACCAAGCGGTTGCGCCACCGGGACGGCGTGCGCTGCGTTCCTTTTGTTCTTCCGTCCGCTTCGTTACCTCCCGTTCTGCCGCATCCCGGGAGGCGAAGGCTTGTTCAAGATCGCGCCCGACCGATCCGTCAACATCGGTCCAGTCATTGCAAAGTATATAAACGGTCCGGCTCATCACCCCTCCCCGCGATCGGCGTTGTGTTGGGCTGGTGGCTTCGGTGGCGGCATCCAATGGGTAACGCCCTGCATGAGATACCACTTGGTGTATTTTTGATTACCGTGTTCGTCCATACCGGCAGTTATGTCCTTAAAGTAATCCTGTATGTGAGCAAATTCGATAGACCCGCTTTCGGCGAAATAGACAATAACGCTGTCGTCTACTAGCTCCGGAAGCCTGTCGCTGCACTTAATCCAGTTCATCGCCTTATTCCCCACTATCTGGGTAATGTAGACATTCCATGCCATCAGCCCCTTGCTCGACAGCCGCCACGAAAGCAGCGTCAAAAAGAGCGTGGACCGGGGTTGAGCCGTCTTCCTCTTCTCGGTTTAGCTCTGCTACGAAATCTCTAGCGAACTTCCTAGCGTTTACGATTTTGACGCTTGGGCGAAACTCCCCGTCACACAAGCAGTCGGGGACGACTGCTTCGTGGGCCAAATTGGCGATGTTGAGTTCGATCACAATCTTACCTTTGGATATTCTAGCTAGGTCCATCATCTCACTCCTCCGCGCGGGGCGGGTGTTGGGTTATTCCGTAAAAGTCCAGGTCGCCTCGGAAAGCTGTCGATTGCCAATCTTTGGACGCTCAACTTCGATCCATGTGCCAAGCGGCTCCAGGTCCTCCCAATTCATGTTGCCCTGCGCGTAGTCCTTGATCTCGTACGTGTCCAGCAGTGCGAACGCGACTTCCGCCAAGTATTCCTCGCTGCCCTTCGCATAGCCATCCACTTCAACGGCGTAATAGTCAGCGCGTTTCTCTGCCAATACCTGGCACGGAATGCGGAACAGTCGGCCGTCAGGGAACTCAATATCTACATTGGTGCTCATCATCTCATCCCCTGGCGCTTGGCCTTAGGTTTTGGTTAGGTTGGAGAAGGCGGTGGCTTTGATCAAAAAGGCGGCGAATTGTCGTCATCACCGGGGCGAGCAACCGGACGCGCGGGCGCCGGAGCGGGGCGGTCCGCGGCGTCAGATTCCCTCCGCTCACCACGCGGCACCAGGTGGACCCGATCGACGCGGAGCTTGAGCTTGCTGCGCTTCTGGCCGTCCTTGTCGGTCCAGTTGTCCTGGCGTAGCGATCCCTCCACGATGGCCGGCGATCCCTTGGCATAGTACTGGGCAGCAATTTCCCCCTGACGGCCCCATGCATCGCAATCGATGAACGCCGTTTCCTCCTTCAGCTCGCCGTCGCCTCCCTTGAACTTGGTGGAATTGGCGATGGTGAAGGAGCACACCATCTTGTCGGCGCCTACGGTGCGGACTTCAGGATCGCGGACACAGTTGCCCGAGATGACTAGGTGGTTGATGTTCATATTAGGCTTCCACCTGCTTCAGCAGGGCATTAAGGTTGTCGATGACAGTAAGCGGATCAGTCCAGTCCCACTTGGCAGCAGCGCTGTCCAGCTCGCCGGATGCGCCAGCGGCGTGGAGGGATTCGACGGCGCCGGCTGCGGCTTCCTGTTGATCCTTGGACCACTTGGCGGCGGTGTCGCTGAGCGCCTTGATCACGTCGTCAGGATCGTCGTATGCCATGCGCTTGCAGGTTGCCGAGACGAACGAATCGCCGCCGATCTTCATGAATGCGGCACGCAATTCGCCGCCGCGTTTCACTTGGTCATCCGTCCACTTCGGCTTGCGGGTCTTCTCCTCGCCGCTGACACTGGCCGCCTTGACCTGCTTAGGTTCCGCCACCGGCATCTCTTCGTCGCCGTAGATGCCGTGCATCTCCTGCGGGAACGCCTTGCGGAGCGCTAGGCATTCGGCGCACTTGGCCAGCATCACGTCCGGCATGCGCGCCCAAAGGGGAGCCAAGCCGTTCTTGCCCGACTGGGCATAGGACTTCCAGCGCGCGACGCCCCAGGCCGGCTCAGGAAAGCCATTGCGGCGCACGCCGACGCGGGCGGCGTCAGGCGGGTCCTCTTCCAGCCACACGTCACGCCAGACCATATCGGGACCGCACCACTGCGGCGCCGTCTGGCCCTGGTACTCGCCGGAACGCTGAGCGATCAGGCGGAAGCCGTCCACGCTGGTCTGGATGGCCATGACCTCGCGCCCGGCCTTGGAGTCCCAGCGCTTCACTGCATGGATTTGACGCGCGAACGGGTCCAGCCCGCTATGCCGAGAAACCTGGATGAAGAACTTGAATTCATCATCGCTGGCCCCCTTGCAGATCGTGTTGCGCAGCAAGTCGAGCTGCGTCTCGTTGAACGGCTCCGGTTGTCGATTGGTTCCGGTGGAAAGTGCGGTGGTCATGATGGTTCCTTGATTGCCTGTAGTTGGCGATTGGTCAGGGGTGCTGGATTCCAACCAGCGCTTCGGGCGATTCCCTCCCGCGTGCATCCGACACTTACCCCCGATATGTGCCGGATTCTTCGGTATCCGGCGAAACGGGTCACTTCCTCGTCTGGAGCTGGACCGAAAGACCCTCGGATATTTCCTTGAGCTTCATCTCGACAGTCTTCTGCAGCCCAGCGACTATGACGGAATTCGCCTGCTTGAGCGCTTCTTTCATCGCGTTTTCGATGTGGTAGTGGAGGTGCTCGTGGACCATTCTGGCAACGCGCGTTTGCTCACCCTTCCAGCTGTAGCCGTTGTTCCCCTTCGGCTTTCCTTCGTAGTCGACCTGCTCAGTCATGTAGACCTCGGCCCGCTTGATCAGGTATTCACGGAAGGTCATGGGCGCACCCTTCTTCTCGCCCCAGCTGTTGGTCTCCTCCATCGTGATGGTGTCGATCTTGGCAATCAGGTTGGGCATCACGTACTTGTCGCCGATGTCGTTCACGGCGGTGGCAATCAGCTCGTTAGTGCGCTTGGTGAGCGCCTTGTGGATCGTGTCGCCGATGTATTCCGCTTCCGAATCCTTGCCATGCAGCAACTGATCGGTGGCGTTGTTCACGATGCGGTCGATGAGTTCTTCGCGACTGATACCGAGGACTGAAAGGTCCATGTTACATTCCTACCAAGAGATAAGGTTATGAAGACCGGCCAGGAAGTCCGACCAGTCATGAGTCAAAACGTAAAAGATCACAGCCAGAAACCCGACGATCAGAATCGGCGCAACGATCTTCACCGTATTTTGCACCCACATCGGACACGCCGCATATCCGCCGATGGGCGATACAACCGGCGTGTTGCGGTAGTACGCTTGGTCGTGGTCGTTGAGGGTGTAGGCGGGGAGACAGGTCTCCGTCTTGGCATCGCCGCGCTCCTGGTGGCGGAGACAGCCTTGGGATGGGTATTCGCCGGAGCGCATACGGTCCATGGCGCGGGCGGCGTCGGAGAGGATTAGCTCGTCGTGGGTGGGGCGGGTCATAGCTGAACCTGCTTACAGTGCTCAAATAGGCACTCGGCATCCGCAAAGACTCTACCGGCATCGCCCTTCGTCTTGGCCTGACGGAACCACTCGTCGTGCAGGTGTGAGTAATCACAGCCGACCTTGAATGCGTGGATTTCTCCGCGCTTGTAGTTGCGCCCGTACAGGCCATCTCCGTCCTTTGCGTGAACAATCGGCTCGAAGTAAGTGCATCCGCCATGAAGCGGCATGCTGTTGATGGCATCTATCTCCCAGTCTCGTTTGCCTTCGACATTCAGTAGGTCAAACAGCGGATGACCCTTGCGGATCACAGCATACAGACACCAGCCATTTTCACCGCCATAGGTGTCGTGGCGCGAGACTTCGATTGCAAAGCCATTGCCCTCAACGGTCCACTTGTCGGCGTGCTTGAGGTTTTTAGTAAACTCGTCCATATTTACCCCATCCCCGCCGCAAACCCACCCACATACACCCGGCCATCATCCGGCCAGAAATACTCAACGGCGATTTCCGCGGCTGCGGTCATGTCGTTTGCGTAGATGGCGGAGAGGTATTTTAGCATGGGGGTGGTCATTGCTCCAACTCCTTCCGCGCTTCTTCAAGCGCTTCGGTTTCCATCTTTTCTTCCTGTTCCATCAACAGCGACTCACAAAGCGCGCACGCCCAGGAACGCGACAAGTCCCATTCGCTGGACGTGATCAGCGCGTTGTCCGTGTCGTTCCACAGCTCAGCGCGCCACTGACGGAAGCCGGCGGGCAGTTCACGCGTGGCCTGGAACGGCGTGATTACGCGGGAGACGACGCGGGCGCTGTAGTCGGTCAGGTTGTGCTTGGCGGTGCGGCTGGCCTGGATGCAGAGGGCCGACAGTTCGTCGTCGGTTAGGGTGGTGGGGGTGGGCATTAGAACCTCACCTCAAAAGCCGCCGTGATCCCAACCGCACCAACCCCGGCGATGACCCAGCTATTCGCGTCCTTGCCGCTGTAATTCTGGTCGTGCCACCGTTCCTTGGCCTGACCGAGCGCGCACGGGAGGAGGAAGGCCGTGGCGTACGAGGCCCAAGCGGGGGCGCCGGCTTCACGGACCGCGTAGGCCGCCGTGGCACCGATCAGCGTGCCGGCGACGATGTGGGTGGTCGTGTCGTGCTTGGTGAGGTAGGGGTTGTTTTCGAGGGCGGGGAGGAGGGCCGCGAGCGAGAGGAGGAGGATGGTCTTCATGGCGTTATCTTAGTGCCGCACCATCCGATGTCAATCGGAATTTTTCTTGGCGTTGCTGCGGCGCTTAACCCACGCCTTTTTCAGGGCCTCCGAACGCGCGGCCCCGTCCATTCCCTTCCAGCGACGGCCGGCGATCTTGGACATATAGGCGGTGATGATGGGATCGGTTTGCTTCTTCATGGCGGCGAAGATAACTCCCTGTTGACAGGAGTCAAGCCGCACCATATGAAGCGGGTCCATGGCAACCACGTTCCCATGTTCGCTACGCCCGCTGGTGGTGTGAAGGAAAGACACAGCCGTGACCGCCCACATCCGCCACCTCCGCGCCCTCCGCCTCTCCCGCCAAATCCTAACCCACGATCCAACTCGCCCCGGCAACCAAGCTGTTGTTGTGCGGTGTTTGGATCTGCATCCAGCGAAGGAAATTAAATGACTGAAACCAGCAACGCGCTCCCGAACAAAATCCGGAGCCGCTACGATAACTCCATCATCTATACGTCGAAAACCGCCAAGACGATTGCCGAGACCTTGGTCGAGGCGGTGGCGGCAGGCGCGTACCTGGGCGGCGCGAACCTGGGCGGCGCGTACCTGCGCGACGCGTACCTGGGCGGCGCGAACCTGGGCGGCGCGTACCTGGGCGGCGCGAACCTGCGCGACGCGAACCTGGGCGGCGCGTACCTGCGCGACGCGAACCTGGGCGGCGCGTACCTGCGCGACGCGTACCTGGGCGGCGCGTACCTGCGCGACGCGTACCTGCGCGACGCGTACCTGGGCGGCGCGAACCTGGGCGGCGCGAACCTGGGCGGCGCGAACCTGGGCGGCGCGTACCTGGGCGGCGCGTACCTGGGCGACGACGGCAAGATTCTCTCCGTCGCCTCAATCCAGTTCACCGGTCACGGCGCTTGTGGTCGCACGCTAATTGCCGTTCAGGCCGAGAAGACCACGCGCATCTTCTGCGGCTGCTTCAACGGCACGCCGGACGAACTGCGCGCCTGGATCGGCCGCAATGAAGCGACGCTGCGCCGCACGCGGACCCTGGCGCTGGATACCGCGCTAATGCTCCTGTCGGTCAAGAACGACACGGAGGAGGACTTGGCGCGGGCGGAGGCTGAGAAGGCCAAGCCGCTGGCTGCGGTGGCGCCCAAACCGAAGCGCAGGGCCGCGTCTAAGAAGGCAGCCAAGAAGCCGTCGAAGAGGTCGCACAAATGACCATCGCCACCGCCCCCCACGTCCAACCCAACGCCATACACCCCAATTCCAGGAATGCTGAATCCGCCCTGTCCGAAACCGACAAGGCCATCCAGCGCCATCAAATCCTATCCGCACTCTGGTTGCATCCGAGCGGCCTGATCCGCCAGGAGTTGGAAGATGCCACCGGCATCAACGGCGACTCGCTCCGGTGGCGCATCCGCGAACTGTTCGGCCGTGATCGTCGCTACTCGCAGATGATCGAGGTCTGCGGGAGCGGCAAGACGCGTTCCGGATGCAAGGCGGAGAAGTTGGTTTTGTCGATGGCGGGGAAGCTCGCTCTCGGAGAAGTACCATGACCTTTGAAGTTGGCGATGTCGTGGTGTGCGTGGATGCGAAAATTGACGGCCGAGATCGCATAACCAATGGCGATCTAGTTGAAGGTCGGCGATATCGGATCCGCGGGTCTCACGTATGTCCGGTCATGCTGCAAGAAGCGTGGTATGTTGACGAAATTACATGCGAGATGTCGCACCGATACGGACTTGAATATGGGTTTTGGGGATTCCGCTTCCGCAAAATCACCGGCGCCGACGAGCGCCTCCGCGTCGAGGAGATGCGGCGGGAAGGGGTGACGAAGTGAAGCCCATCCACAAACGCACCCCCGCCGCCCGCCGCCGCTACTTCCGTGATGCCAAGCGCCGGAGCCGGGCGGCGATTCGGCAGTGGGATCCAACGTACGACCGACCGATTAAGGGAATCAGGCCATGAATCTAGACGAATGCACTCCCTGGCTTCGCGCCGCTCGCCTCAGTGACATGCGCGATCGACTGGCTTATGGCACGTGGGATCAGGACGAGGGCGAGGATGAGGAGCAGGCGCCATCCATCTTCTGCGCTGCCTGCGAGCATAAGCTGTCCGATCGCGATCGACTCAAGGGCTGCCAGCAGTGCGGCGCTCTTGTGCGCGCGGTTGATGATGAAGGCGATCCACACCCCTCTACGCTACTGAATTGGGAATTACGGAATCGCAGGAAGGAGACCGAGGAGGGACTTCGTCTCCTCTGCACCACCACCCCAGCCATCGGAGCGAAGAAGCTGTGAGCCTAGACGTATATCTCCGCGGCCCGTCTACGTCTGAAAAGTGCCGCTGTCCGTGCTGTGACAATGAGCACACGAAGCAGGTCCGAGAGGAAGTCTACTGGGCCAACATAACCCACAACCTCGGCAGGATGGCCAAGGAGGCGGGTATCTACGAAGCGCTCTGGCGCCCCGACGAACAGGGCTGGACCAAGGCGCGCAATCTGATCCACGACCTGCAATGCGGTCTGTCCCAGCTCAAGGGCGAGCCGGAGCGGTTCAAGAAGTTTAACTCACCGAACGGCTGGGGCATGTACGAGCACTTCGTCCCGTTCGTGGAGAAGTACTTGGAGGCATGTATCGCCAATCCTGATGCGGATGTGGAGGTGAGCCGATGAGCGGCTGCATCTGTCAAGACTGCAAGTCCACAACCTCTGTCATCGACTCGCGCCCATCCTCCGATGGCACGACCGTCCGGCGCCGTCGTGTCTGCGATGCGTGCGGATTCCGTTTCACGACGGTTGAGGTTCCGGCGGAGTTGGCGGCGTTGTTCGCGGTGGTGGCCAACTCCTGGGACGGGCCTGTGCCATGATCGAACGCTACCGCACCGTCCTCCCCATGCTCAAGACGCTGCGTCCAGACGCCGTTGCCGAGTACCGATTCCACCCCGTCCGGAAATGGCGTGCGGATTTCTGCCTGCCGTCGGACAAGGTGCTGATTGAAATTGACGGCGGAGTTTGGACAGGCGGCCGGCACACCAACGGCATGGGGTTTATCAAGGACCAGGAGAAGACGAATAACGCTGCGATCCTTGGCTATCGCGTCCTTCGATTCGTTCCGGCAGACATCAAGTCCGGGCTGTTGATTACGACGGTGCGCGAGCTGCTTAATTCAATGAATACATCTACCGACACGGAGAAATAACCATGGACGCCGATCAGAAATTGATGTGCCAGGAACGTCACTGCAGTTGGGGCGGCCTGGAATCCGAGCTATTGCGAGCGCCCGATCCCTTCAACCCCGGCGAGGAACTGACTGCCTGCCCGGAGTGCCGCACTCTGAGCAACACAATCACCACGGCATGCTACGCGCCTGGATGTCGCGAAGAGGGCAGCAACGGAACGCCGACCACGGACGGATATAAATGGCACTGCCATAAGCATTCGCCGCGGAATGAGGTTCGTACCCCCTTTGTGATCCACGTCACCGAAGAAGAAAAATAACCATGCGCCCCAACATCACCGCCCTCCTCCTGCTTGCTGCCGCGCTGGCGTTGTCGTCGTGCGGCTCCTATTCAGGTGTAGATAGCCCTTCGCCCGGCGTCTCCCTCGGCCCCATCTCCGTTGCGATGTTCCCAACAGGAGCGGCAATCGGGTTTCCGGATGCGGCAATTCGCGTCGTTACCCTGGAGACAGGGGAGCGTGTGTTGCTGATCGCTCCTGGAACATCCAGTGCTCCGATAACTGCCGTCCTGCTCCCGCCGCTCCCCGCGTCGAAGGCGGAGAAATAACATGCAGATTGAAGAGGGGAAGTTTTACGAGCGTGAAAATGGCGAGGTCCGCGGGCCGATGAAGCCGGCTGGCGGCCTTGTTCTTTGCTGGACCGATGGCCATATGTTTTATGGGAAGTACGGGCATGTCTCCCCGGGCAATAATCATTCATGTGACCTCAAGCGCGAACACATCCCCAATCCCCAATCCGCCCCCGGCTATTCGGTAATCTTTGGCGGGGCGAAGGTTGGATGTGAGCCGGTGCCGGTTGTGGCGAAGGGGGAGATGGTTTTGTGGGAAGGGGAGGCCGGAAATTGCAAAGTAATGCGCCAGTATGGGCGTGAACTGGAATACCTGCTTCCAATTGAAAGGACCTTAACCCGTGTGCGCATCATCGAGGTCCCTGAATGAAATACAGAATCGTATGCATTGGGGTTCATGACCAGCGCCCATACAGGGCCCAATACAAGACCAAGCTTTGGCCGTTTTGGCGCAATTGCTTTGGCTTCAATTGCTGCACTGACGCAGAGATGGCGGCGAACCTCATCAAGCTACACAAACAGCGAGTTATCGAGGTCCCCGAATGATCTTCCTCTGCCCCCTAGCCCTCGTCCTCTACGGCTCGACCGCGGTGCTGTGTTATGCGGCGGTGGTGGGGTGGCGGATGGGTAGGGGTGAGTAAATGGGAAGGCCGATTCTAGATGCCTGCTGTGGATCGCGCATGTTCTGGTTCGATCGCTCAAACCCGGCCGCCATCTTCCAGGACCGGCGCCAAGAGGTCCATGTGCTTAAGGATTCTTCAAGTAAGGGCGGTAGCCGCGAGCTGGTCATCGCGCCGGATGTGGTCGGGGACTTCACCCGCATGGACTTCCCGGACGACACCTTTCACCTCGTGGTGTTCGACCCGCCGCACCTGATCGGCAATGGCTCCACTGGCTGGCTGGCCAAGAAATACGGCAGCCTTACAGAGAGTTGGCGCGACGATATCCGCAGGGGATTTGCGGAGTGCTTCCGGGTGCTCAAGCCTAACGGCACGCTGATCTTTAAGTGGAATGAAGAAAGCATCCCCGTCTCCGCCATCCTGGAACTGACCGACGTTAAGCCGCTGTTTGGCAACCGGTGTGGCAAGACCGCGAAGTCGCATTGGATCGTCTTTATGAAATCGGACACCTGACCCATGGACTGGCTCAACATCCACACCAGCACGATGGACAGCGAGGATTTTCTTGGCTGCGAGCCTGTTGACCAGGCAACGTGGCTCAAGCTCTCTCGCTACTGCATCGGCCAAGAGAACGGGGGCAGGATCGCCACCGATCCCGAGTGGGGCGACCGTCGCTGGCAGCAGGTTTTCCGCGTGACGATGAAGGAGTCGCGACGGAAGTGTGCTCTGTGGCATTGGGAGGGAGACACTTTGGTCGTTCACTTCTACCCGTCCGAGAAGGAAGAGGAGGTCCGTAGGAATCGCAAGAACGGCACTCTCGGTGGCCGTCCAGTGAAACCCAAAAATAACCAGGTGGTTTCTGATGGGATAACCACCCGGTTAGATTCTGCCGAAACGGAAGGGAAAGGGAAGGGAAGGGGAATAGGAAAGGAAGAGGAAGGGAACAGCCCGGAGACGCCATCCGACACCTCCACGAATGGTTCGTCTTTTTCTTCACCCAATCCCCCGCCCTGCCCTGTCCCTGCCCTCCCTGTCGAGCCCGTGCCCAGGAACGGGGCCAGGAAGCCGATTGGCGGCCCTGATTCCTGGTGGATGGACCTCCGTGAAGGGGAAAGGGCGATGATCGCTCAAAACGTCCATATCAGCCCCGGCAGCGGTGACGCCTGGCGACGCGACATCGTGATCATCCAAACCTTGGTAGCGAACCATGGGTTCAACAACGTCATCCACACCGCCCGTCAGCTCGTCTACAACGGCGCTCCCCCCTACCCCTCCAAAGTGCTCCAGGCGCTGAAGGATAAGAAATGACCGACCCGCTCATCACCTCCTCGTCACTGACGACACAGGCAGCCAACGAACAGGCTATCCTTCGCTATCGTTCGATCTTCCAGCGCATCCAGGCCAAGATGGACCCACTGCACGACCGTGCCGTGAATGACGAATCGCGGCGGCGCTTCAACTTCTTGGTCGGGATCATCTGCCGGCTCTATCCGCAGTATCGCAGGGAGTGCCAGGTATGGATGGAGGATGCATGACCGGCCCCCCCCCCACGCCCCCACTTCGACGCGGCACTCGACGCCCACATGGAAGTCGATGCCGCCCTAGTGGCCTACATGGTCGACCCAAGACCCCATCACCGCCAAGCGGTCGTAACCGCGGCTAAACTAATCATCACCGAAATCATGCGAGACAAAACTAAGGAAATCAAATGAACGACATCGCGAAAAAGCTGGCTGGTCTAATTAAAGACTGGGACGACTTACAGGACTCACTTATGGTCGGGCAATTCTCACATGGCGTGCAGGCCTGCAAGGAGGACCTCACTAAGCTCCTCGCCGAATTCGACGCCACGCCAGCGCCTGCGGGGCGGGCGGTGACGGAGGAGATGGTCAGCAGAGCCTGCGCTGCGGCATACGACCCCACTTCATGGTCGCTGCTGGGCGGGGAAGGTCGCCGCGCTGTTGAAACGATGATGCGTGCCGCCCTGGAAGCAGCCTTCGCCGCGGCCGGGCAGGGGGATGAGACCTGGAAGCACGAGGGTGAGCAACTGGTCCGCTACGGCGATCCAGTCGAGGGCGACGATCATAACTGCGACGCAATGGGGTGTGCATCTGTCGGCCCGCATGTGCTTGAGATCCGCGACGTTTCCGCCCATGCGCTAGCGATGGAGGCCGAAATCACCACACTCCGGCAAGAGGTGTCCAACAGGAATCAGCGCGCTCTCGATGGCGATAAATCCGTGGCCGCGTTCGACGCGTTGTATGCCCAATCAGAGAAACACCGCGAAGAAGCCGTTGCGCTCCGGTCAGCTCTCATCGCTTCGGTTAAGGCTGCCGGCGGAATCGCCACGAGTGATGTATCTAACGAATTTTTATGCCAACTTCCTGGTGAAATCGCCGGGCTGCGGCAGAAGCTGGAAGAATCAGAAAAGACCGTACAGCAGTGGCACAATGCAATGCTCAAGCACACCTCGGTGACACGTGTTGGGCTTGCCGAGGTACATCCCGATGACCTGTTGGGCGTTGCGATATTTGGATTAAAAGCACGAATCTTTAACGAATGCGACAATCTGAAGAGTCAGCTCGCAGACACTCAATCAGCTCTCTTTAATAAAAACAAATATCTAATAGAGGCGCTAGAGGTTACTGGTGGTGACCGCGACAAGGTTATGGCCGAACGCGATGACCCGAAGCGGCAGCTTGCGAATTCGAATAAAGAGCTAGCCAAGCTGGCCGACGAAGGGAAAGACCTCCGCAAGCAGCTCGACACGGAGAAGGCGGACCGACTGGACTCCCAGCACCGGCACTCGCTGTGCATCGCCATCCGTGAAGGGCTGACGAGGGAGAACGCCGTGCTGGTCGCCGAACGCGACACCGCGATTGCTGCGGTGGGGGAGGCGAAGCAGCGGCTGGAGATGGCGAAGGGGCTGCTGCGCCGTGTCGGCACGCAGTTCGCCGGAAAGGATAGCTTCGACGCGTTCATTGCGGCGACGAACGAGGCCGAGGCTTTCCTCACCGCCGAGCAGCAGCGCGGGGACGGGATGGGGGAGGTGGGGAAATGAGCCGCATATGCGTGGACGTACAAATGAGCGTGATTCGCGGCCCGCGTTGGAAGTGGCCAACCGCATCTCACCTGTTCCATTTAGACTACGACATCGCGGCGCTGGACGCATTCGCCATATCCATCGGCTTAAAGCGCTCATGGCGCCATGACCTGCCGGGATTCATTCATTACGACCTACACCAGACCCACCGGGATAAGGCCGTTGCCGCCGGTGCCCGAGAGGTCAGCCGCGCCGACGCCGACTACTGCGCTTTCCTGCGCTCGCGACACCTGCGTGCATCGGCCAAGAGCACCGACGCCGAGCGGGGTGGGGATGGGATGGGGGTGGGGAAGTGAGTAAATTACGCGAGAAGCTGGCCGAAAGAATCCGCGAAGTGGGATTCATCTGCAAGGCCTCCGACATCGTCTATCAGCCGGCATTTAACCTGGGTGGCGATGAGTGCTGCCAATGGTCGGCTTACGTGAAAATTGCCGGGTCTGACCTCACGTGGATCCTGGACTCCGACGATACCATGGCCGATTGCGCGAGGTACGGCATTGAAGAATTGCACGAGCGCGGCCACTGCGGCGGGCCCATATCGGTCGGCGCGCGTCTAAATATTTGCGGGAAGCTGTGCGGCGGGAAGCGGTACAAGGACCCTCCGCGCAAGAAACCTGCGGAGTGGGACGGGGAAATAACCTGCCCAGCATGTATGCGCACCCACGAATACCACAGCAGCGTTAGAGATTTTGGAAATTTTGATCGTCGCTTCGATAAGGTTAAGCTCGTTCACGGGCTGACCGGGAACACGCCGAAAGAGTTTGAGGAGATTCGCAAGCCCACCGACACCGCGCGGGGTGGGGATGGGGTGGGGGTGGGGAAGTGAGTGAGGAAATTCGGTTCTTCGCCTACTACCGCGGATCAAACAAGGCGGACCTCTTCTGTTGCGAGTTGGCAGACCTGCCAAAGGACGCGACGTGCGTACGGGCCGCATCTACCATCCAGCGATTGACGAAATCGATGGAGGAAACCACGAGCGCGGCATGGGAGCACATGGTTCTGACTCAGGGCATTAGGCAGCGGGCCGAAGAGGCGCACGCCAGCGCTACGAAGGCGCATGCCACATGGGATCGCGCGCTAGATCGGTGCCGGGCGATGAGCAAGCCCACCGACGCCACGGGGGAACGGAAATGAGCGACGACATCGAAGACGCCATCGCCCGTATCCGCAAGGCGCATGCCCGCCTCGCGGCGGAGATCGCGGTCGGCAAAGCCTGCATGGACGAGCCTGCTAGCCTGGAGCTGCATTTCAACGGCCCGCGCCGCTGCGCCGAGCGATTCCCGCAATACGCGAAGCTGATTGATGCCATTGAGCAAACGAAAGGAGCCCGGCCATGAGCGGGGAGCTGAAGCCGTGTGCGTTGTGTGGCTGTACCGACATCCACATCAAAATGTTAACCAACTGCGAGCAGGATTGTCGCATGTGGCTTGAGTGCCCCAAATGCCGCATGTCGATTCCCGAGCGCCCTGGCAGTACTTGGACGGGAACAAAACTTGGAACTGTTTGGCACATCGACCGAACGAGAGAGGAGCTAACGGTTGCATGGAACCGTCGCGCCGCCCCCTCGCTGGACGGGCTCAGGGCGATGGTGGAGCGATTCCGAGCGAAGGCACGAGACTACCGTATCGGATCTCAAATCGAACAGGAGGACGGCCAAGATTACGACGCGTCGATGCTCGACCATTGGGCAGATGCACACGAGAAGGACGCCGACGAGCTGGCTGCGGAGATTGAGAGGATGGGACGGGTCACACCGGCAGAATATGCGCAACCCACACCCGATATGCGCTAGATTTGGCACGAACTACATGGTAAGATTACAACATGAAGACCGTCGCCCTTCTACTTCTCTCCTTCGCTATCTACGCCGCCGACAATATGGCGGCTGCTACTATTGCCGAATGGCAGAAGGAGGACCATGCCCGCAATGACCAACGCATCGAACTGGCTTATAAATGGTTAGATGCACTTGACCGCAAGCCTATTCCGAAGAAGACGGGGCCCAATCTGACCGCTCAGGACAAGGCGAACAATGAGAAGATTGACGCCATGAATCAGCTTTTGATTACGATTGATGTTGAGCGCAAGGACAGGGCCAAGACGAATAAGGCCAAGGGATCGTGGGCAACGCTTATGGATCAGGTTGGTAACGTTGAGCGTCTTAGGTTTGAACTGACCGGCGTTCACGGCGCCAATCCGCCGGCTGCATCGTCTGGTAATTAATTTATTTAGCCGCACCCGACCCGGTAACCATTCGCCCGTACTGCGTCGGGGGTACGGGGTGGATGGGGATAGTCAAGATGGGGTTGTGTTTGGGGGGGTGTGGGGGATAGGTTGCCGAGGTCGCACGCGATGCCTTCATCGGCCCACGCCTTGAGCGTTAAGTGTGCGATGCTCTTTTGCACGGGTAGACCGTTATGGAGGCGGATCGGACTGTAACCCCGACGGCATAGCGCCCCGCTTGGATCAATACCAAGACCGTGCACCATATTGGCGATTAGCTCAGCCGGTAGAGCAGGTGGCTGTTAACCACCGTGTCCGGGGTTCGAGTCCCTGATTGCCAGCTTAATGGTTTGCGTGTCCTTTCGGGACAGTTAGTTGCCTAAAGCAACCGCGAACCTCCAGTGCCGGCAACAGGCGTCCCGCTCTAATCCGTGGTGTACAAAGTTGTGCGAATGCCCCGCCTAACCGCGGGGTTTTTCGTTAAGAGTAGAGACCTGCCTCGCGTCAGATGTTCGCGAGAGGAAGCCCCGGTAAAACTCCGGGGGCGGGAACTCTCAGGGCGCGAGCCACAAGAGGCCCCGGAGCCTGCGGTGAGGACTAAACGAAGGGGCGTGCACGCGTGACCCTCACCACCTGACACCTAGCCTTGCGGCTGGGTGTTTGCGTTTGATGCAGGTGATGCGCTACGCGGACAATATGCACTGTGCAACATTGGTTTACACAGAGCAAAACGTACGGGTCCTCGCTTTGATTTGGCTTGTCGCAGGGGGCTCTGCCCTTGGCGGTGTCAAATTCCACCCATTGCTAAAAATCCTAACCATACACAATAAACCTAGATGGATGCGGTTCCACGCTCAGAAAAAAAGCATACCGTCAGGGAAATTGTCTCCAGCCTTCTGCCTGATGGCACATCACTTCGGGCCTGGGCTACGCGCCCCGGCATAGCGCACGGATATAGGAATCCATATGTGACGCTTCGGCGTATGGTGGCGGTAAACTCATTCCCACGGACCAAGCTATATCCAGCAGCGCTATTGATTGGATGTTCGCCGGACGAGCTTTCGCGCTGCTGCTATGGAGTTGGCTGCGATCGTATAATGGGGACATACAAGAGAGATACCCCGGAAAATCGCCGCGCGAAGGAGAACGCCAGAAATAGAGCAAAGTCTATTGCAATGCGGGCATCCTCAGCCCTGACCTATATGCAGCGGATACAGTTCGGGCTAGTTTCTCCCGAAGAGCGTGCGTTGCATAGGTCTGTTAGGAGGAAGGCGGAAAAGGCAAAATACAATGCTGCCGTGAGGGCACGTAATGCGCACGCCGATAATGAGCGCCACATTCTCACTTCTGTCCGGCGAGAGCTATCTGATATCCTCCGGCGCGTTGCAAAGGTAGAGCGCGCACTTTCCGCCTACCAAATTCGCTTCAATAAACCATGGCACCTACTTGGATTCTTAACCTTGGACGCATGGGCCAAAGCGGACCCGGTAGCCTCCGCAGGTTGTATTGAGGAGCGCCGTAAGACGTGGCAGGTACGAAGCAATAATCGGAGGGCGCTCGTAGCTTCCGCTGTTGGCGATGGGGTTACTCGTCAGCAATGGATAGGAATTATGTCTGATTGGGGATATCGCTGCGCCTATTGCAACGCAAGCCGCCAAGAAGTCCGCGACGTTACCAGGAAGATGGATTTAGAAATGGATCATGTGGTACCATTGCCGCATGGACCTAACACGGCATCCAACATCGTTCCCGCCTGCAAGCCATGCAACACGTCTAAGAGCGATAACGATCTACTTGCATGGGCGGAAAAATCTGCCCGCCCTGTTTCTGATCGCGTCATGGCCATTTATTCTGCACATAAGGTTCCCGCTTAATGCCGAAGGGAGAACACCTTGACCGTGCGCATCAACAGCGCAGTTCACTCATGCCCCGTCCGGGTGGGTTAAAGCCGTCGTCAGCCAGGGCCGAGCGTGAGCGTCAAGAGGACGAGAGCCTTGAAGATGCGACGCTCAGACTCCAGATTGCGCGCGCCGATACAGAGGAACTCGATCGCCAAAAGCGCGAGATGGAACTAGACCAAGCCCGCGGGCTTCTTATTACAAAGGAGGAATCTGTTGACATCGGGCAGGAGGCAGTTTTGCGCGTCTGTCAAATTCTAGACCTTCTGCCCGAACGCCTACGGGACAAGTTGACTCCGGACCAATATTGTGTCTGCGATTTTCTTGAACAGATCATTATTGACGCACGTACGGATATAGCCAGTGGGAGATGAAGCATTAATTTCTCGCATCCTTCATGTGGTGCGTCCTCCTGCAAAGCACACAACGCACGCAACCGTTGCGAGTGGCCTTGTGCTGCCTGATGGCCCCCGACAGGGCAAGCCGTATCGCTGGAGGGAAGACCCGGTGCATGCTGCCGTGATGAAGGAGTTAGATGCCGGGTGGGATTCGCTGGTTCTGCCAGGTGCTGTACAGACCGGCAAATCTCTTGTGTCGATTCTAGTCCCGCTTCTCCGACAGGTAATCCACCATCGGCGCGCCGTGGTCTATGCCCAACCGTCCCAGCAAAAGCTGCATGAAGCATGGGCCGGCAAGGTCTCTCCGGCGATTCAAGGGGCAGGCCTTGGCGGGTGGCTCCCAGTGGAAGGGCAGGGGGCGCGCGGCGGCCAGACTCCGCGATTTGTTATCTTCCGTGATCCACAGACGCGCGCTCGCGCTGGTATGCTCTACCTGATCCACGGCGGCGGAAAGAACGAAGGCGCTCAGGCATCAGTAAGTGCCGGAACCATCCTTGTCGATGAGGTTGATTCCTTCCAATCTGCTCACCGTGTTTCACTTATTGGTAAGCGCGCCGATAGCTTTGGGGCCAAGGCGGTGCGGATATATACGAGCACCGTCAAGGCGGACGGCGAACCAGGCGCCTCGGATGGGTCCATCGTCCTCGGCATGTACCAGGATAGCACGCGCTCCCGTCTATGGTTCGCGTGCCCACATTGCGGTGCATGGCAAAAGCTGGAATGGGAACAGGTATCCTACGATCACGAAGACGAAGGGACAGCGGCCGATTCGGTGCGGTATTCTTGTATTGGCTGCGCAGTTGCCTGGACTGAAAGTGACCGCCAGGCAGCACTGCAAAATTCCCGTGTATGCGCATCATCGCAGACCATAAACTCATCCGGCGAGATTGTTGGAACTGCGCCACGAACGCGCCGGTTTGGCCTTATTTGGACGGCCCTGGATTCATCCCTTCGCGATCTGAATACGCTAGCCATTGAGCACTGGCGCGCGTCGCGGGCAATTGAGCGCGGTGACCATGGTCTGATGCGGTCGTTTATCCGCGATCAGCTCTGCCGACCATACGTCGGAGACCGCAACCTAGACGACGACGGCCACACCGTAGTTCCCACCCGCAACCGCCTGGCCGCCCTGTCCCTGAACAGCTCCTACGGCATGGCGCTAGACCAGACGGAAAAAGACGGCGACTCCATCCACTGGGCAAATATCCCGCAATGGGTCGAGCACATCACCGTTGCTGCTGACGTACAACGTGGCGGCGACCGCGCCCCGGGCCGCATCTACTTCCTGGCAATGGGTCGCGGCAATGGGCGCGGCGCTATCGTCGGGTGGGGGTCCATCATCGCCTGCCCCATGGGCCGTCAGCCAACCGAAAGCGAATTGCATGTCGCCCTGTCGCGCCTGGACGGCATCCTCCGCGACTGGGCTCCCTCTGCCACCATCGTTCGCCGCGGAGTGGACGTAGGCGACCGCCAGGACGAGATCCGCACCTGGCTCCGCTCTCACCCGACCTGGTGGGCGACCAAGGGAACCGGCGCACTCAAGGCGGATGTAGGCGATCACGCCGGCTGGATGTACAAGCGCAGTCAAGACGGCGGCTGGCGTCTCTACCTGATCGAAACCGAGAACGCCCTCCGCATCGTCCATGGCGAGCTAATCGCGGCCAAGGAAGTCGGCTCCCTCGCGCTACCCCAGGGTCTCAAGCGCAATTCCGCACTGGTCACACACCTCTGCGCCACGGTCGAAATGGAACCGGGCAAGTGGTCCAAGTCGCCGCGCGACCGCACCGAGAAGTACAAGGGCGGCCCACACCACCCCGAATGGCAGGAACGCGACGACTACGGTCAATGCGCCGCATACGCTCGCGCGCTGGCCTACGACTGGGAAAACAAACCTAAATCCGCCGGACCTAAACGTGTCTATGGCAACATAGGGGACATTTCATGAGCATCCTAGAGTTACACGGCGAATCGGAACTTATCGAATTTCTGCGTTCGCGTAAGGATATTCCTGCAAGAGTTTTTGACGTAGAAAAGAATCGAATTGATGAACTCTGCATGGAGTGGCGGGATAAGAACAGTATTTTTGTTGGCGCTGAATGGGCCCATGATAAGTACTGGGGCAAAAAATGAGCGAATCCGCCGCCACCTGGCAGGAGATCCACAAAGCCAAGCCCTGGGGTCGCTGGCCGCCGGAGTCGATCGTCTCCTATTTCTGCGGTCGCTGGGCTCCGACCGAGCGCCGCATGGTTCGCGTGCTGGACCTAGGCTGCGGTGCCGGCGCATGCACGCGCTTCCTGGTCGATGAAGGCTTTTCAGTAACGGCGATCGACTGTTCCGAGGAGGCGCTAACCCGCATGCGCTACAATCTCCAGCGTTGGGACCTGCCAAAAGTAGATTGGCACCGTCACGATATTTCCACCGGACTCCCATTCTCTGACGCCTCTTTCGATGTGGTCCTAGATAATCTTACCTTGTGCCACGTGGAACCTTCTGTTCGCATGAATGTTTCTAAGCATATCGGTAGAATTCTTATTCCTGGCGGAACATTCATCACCCGTCGGTTCAATGGTAACTGCAAAGAGATAGAAGGCCGCGGATATGTTGACTATAGGTCATCCTGTGTGCCTGATGAAATTAGAGCCATTACAAATAGCGCTACCCCGGCTGGCGAAATATGGGAAGAATCTTGCGCAGGCATTCATATCACTGCAACGGTAATGCAAAAATGCGCCTAACCCTCATCCCAGACAATTCCCCTCTGACCCAGACCCCGCAAGGCGGCACCCTCGGCATTTCCGACATGGGCGCGGCAAAGTATCAACTCCGTCTCGCCTTCGGTGATCACCGCTCCATCGCCGCGCTGCCGGAATGGGAGGTTTGCGGCCTCGGAGTGTCCGAAAACGACGTAAAAGACATCGAAAACACGCTCGTTTCCTATCTTTCCGACCTCGGGAACAGCCCCTTGGACACGTGGGAAGGCGCTAAAAACGCGATTAAAAACAGCAAATATGCCTGCAAAGAGCCCACCCAAGAGGCGCTAAAAGGCATCATTTCTGACGAAATACCGGTGATTTGCATCGGTTCCGGGCCATCCGCTACCCGTTTTCTGCCACGAATTAAGGAGATTCAGGGCCGTGTTGTCATCATCGTTGCTGATTCTAGCTATGCGGGGTGCATTGCCGCCGGAATCGTTCCTGACTTCGTTACTCTCATCGAACGTCAGCAATGCATGGCGAAGCTGGTCCCCGCAGGACTGCACCCGGATCCCATTCTTGTTGCGCCGCTCATCGCTCATCCGGATTCCGTCGCAGGGTGGGAAGGCCGTCGCGTTTGGGCCCTTCAAAACACTGCTGGCTTGTATGAATGGCTGGCGCCTAACGGCGAGTTTATCTCTTGCGGAAGATCCGCCGGAACACTTTCCATTGCTTTGGCTGGCTACCTCGGATCAAAGCGGATTTACTTGGTCGGTCATGACCTCGCTTACGACGACAAGGCATCCCACTCGTTCATTGCCGACCCTATGGCAGCACGGAACCACTCCGCAGCGCTGGCCTGCCCTACCGACCTGATGCACAAAGACGAAGCCTGCTCCGGCCAGACCGGCGAGCTTCTGCGCACCTGCCATTTCTGGAACCTCGTCCGCGGCGACATCGCCAACTGGTGCCAGGAATCTCCGGCCAAGGTGTTCAACACTGGCCTATCAGCGATCCCGGGAACCCATCGCGCGTGGGCCATCCCGGACGGGCGCGAGGAACTGACGCTTAATTGGCGCGTTGCGTATACGAGTCCGGTGATTGATCGGAGTGCCTTTAAGCACGATATTTGGTATCTTGTAAAGAAATTTTCTCAGTACGCCCATATGAGCAATGAAGCCAAGGTAAATGTCTCAGAGAGCGGGCATGTCCTACGTCTACTTAACCCAGTAAATTGGTCTACCAAGAACAATCTACCTTTTCTAAACCACGTCCTCGCCGTCATCTATCATGCTGCCGGGATCCGCATGCGCTTGCGTCCTGACGGATTCCAGGCCGGCATCGATATTATCACCCGAACCGTGCCGGCCATGCTGCGCCGGATGGAGCGTGAGTTGTGAGATTTGAAATGAAGTATGAATTTTGGAACATGGCGATGCTCACCATTTGGTTTATATTCTGCTCCGCATTTATGCTGATTAAATACATGACCGATCAAATCCCCGACGCACCTATGCTCGGATATGTATATTCATTTATATGCATGTTCTTGGCCTACTGTTATTTTCGTAGAAGCCTGGAGGCGCTTGAGCTATGACCATCCGCGAAGCCTGCCTAGAACTAGATACAACTATGGCGCTCAACCGCATGCAAATCGACGATGCGCTGATTGAACCAGAATCCGACTCCCTCCTCCCCGAACAAAAAGCAAAGCTGACTATTCAGCTAGAATTGGATAAAGTCCATGTCTGATACCGAACGCCGCAAGCCTGGCCGCCCTCCCAAGACCGATGAGCCGGGACCGGAACAATTTGCCGAGGTCGCAGCTCCGACCAACTCCGAGAAGTTTATCCCGGCGATGAATTGCCCGAAGTGCGGCGCGTTCATCAAGCCGCGCCTGGAGCGCTGGGAGCAGTCCGGCCGCGCCTCCCTGGTCTGCACCTCCGACACCTGGCGCCTCCGTCCGCAGGATGCTTGCCTGTTCACGTACTGGCCAGCGCGCGTGCAGATCAAAGCCACCTGCCCGAAATAAACGTAGATTCTACGTTTTGATGTAGGTGGCGTCCCCGGACATAGTGCGGGGAAATGGCGACTCTTGCGGCATCCATTGCGTCACAGATCGCCGCCATTGATGCGCAAATGTCCGCCATCTCGCCTACCTCGGT
>ERZ869925.190-NODE-190-length-42033-cov-13.868121_pt1 | contig 42033 bp, 68 predicted proteins | sample MGYA00579311_ERZ869925 | MGnify/ENA primary metagenome ERZ869925 (study PRJEB32216, sample SAMN09231817) | wastewater metagenome | place: USA: Maryland | collected 2016-07-30 | study: EMG produced TPA metagenomics assembly of the PRJNA472060 data set (Reclaimed...
GGCTGACCATGCGGCTGACTCTGCGGCTGACCATGCGGCTGACTCTGCGGCTGACAATTCCTCATCAGTGGCTTTTCCGACTGCATATCTTTTTACAACCTCAATAACAAACTCTAAAGTTGTGTCGTTTGGGTAATACTCTTTCCAAATAGGCAGGGATAACTTTTCGGCAATTTCAGCACTAGCAAGACGTAAATTTTTTTCGTTCCACCCATTTACACGCTTTACAAATCTCATTTGCTGAAATGCTGATTTATAATCACTCTCAATCATTTTTCCGCGAACATCAACAATGTAGAGATTTTCATTGTACCATTCAAGTAAATCTTTCTTTTCGCAGACGTGGTATCCGGTTTCGCACATAACGACGCTTTCGACTTTTGGAAGCCATTTACCGGGCTTATTGCCTTTCGGGAGATAGTTAGAGTAGTCGAAGCCTGAATATTCACCAGTGTTATCTGCTTGTAGAAATTTGTAGTAGGTTGTCATGTAGCTCTCTCTTTCTTGTGGTTAGGCTTAGTCGTCTGTAACATTGAATTTTTGAGCAATGTCTTTCACCCAAATATCGGTGACTTCTTCTTCTGAAATTTTGTCTAAGTCATAAGTCACCCCGTTTACAACAGCCCGATTTTTAGGCAATTGCAGCATCTTTAACGCGGCTTCATTTGTGGGGTCACTTTCTAAAACGATACGAGCAAGTGCGTGTGAGAAACCTTCATCTGTAAACATTTCATTCTCTCTTTCTTGTGGTTGATAGTGATATATTACAACATAAATATGAGTAGAAGATTAAAATAAACTAAGAGAATCCAAATCTTCTAAATAGTTTATGGCGTTCTGTACGTTATCATTAGTCAACTCCCCACCATTCATGACGAACGCCTTTTCCATGCGCTTGATAGGTTCCTGTAAGTCGTCAAGTGTTTTTAGGTACGGGCATAATTGCAGTAGTTTTTCTGTTTTCTTATCCATATCATATATATATAACAAATCACCGATAAATACAAGGGATTTAGATTAGAGATAAATGAGAATAATTAATAGGCTATTGACTTTGTAATTTTTGTGAGTATTATATGTGTATCGGCAGGCGGTATTCTTTACCACAAAACGGACACAAAAATATACCGTTGCCTGTCAAAATTGAGAAAAATATGAAAACCATACCTTTACGAAACTCAGATAAATTCACAACCGTTGACGACGAAGATTTTGATAAATTCTCAGGATATTCTTGGGTATTAAATCAATACGGTTATGTGATAGCCAATATAAAGGTAAGAAAACTTGTTTATAAAAGCATAAGTCTCAGTAGGGAAATTATGCAGTGCCAAAAAGGTTTTCAGGTAGATCATATCAACCACGATAAGTTAGATAACAGAAAGTCGAATTTACGAATAGTAACACAGCAACAAAACCTGATGAACCGGAAAGTTTTTAAAAATAATAAAACTGGGTTCAAGGGCGTTTCTGTTTACGGAGAAAAATACAGAGCATCTATTCGTAAAAACGGAAAAAGAGAGTATTTAGGTTTTTTTAAAAACCCCATAGACGCCGCAAAAGCGTATGATAAGAGAGCAATTGAGTTATTTGGTGAATATGCGGTTCTAAATTTTAAGTAAGTAATACAGCACCTTAACATTGTTATAGTTTTTTCCTTTGAGATTGCGAAGGATGGCGTAGCTACATGTTACAGCCATCCTTCGGAGTTTCAAAGGCTCCAACTCTCCTCCTTCCTTGGGTTTACCAATCCCGTCGTCTTTCTAAAGAAGCGGAGCGCAAGTTGCACAGCCACTAGAGTTAACCGCAGAATGGCTAAGCGAGCGACGGGTGCGGGGGAGACAGTTTTTATTGCAATACTTTTTTCATACCTGCTCCCTTGTTTATTCTTGGGAGCAGGAACACCATGAATGATAACGGGCGCAAGTTGATAACTTGTGAAGCCTCTCAAAGATGCTCAAATGTCAGTAGGTGCAACCCCTACCGCCCGTTTTCATAGTCCCCGTCGTTTCATTAGAGCTTTCCATCGAGATTGACATTGTGAGCGGCGGGGCAACTTTAGCAACACCACCCATCAAGGGTGCATTTTTCAAGCCACAGTGTCTTACGGAGTACAAGCCCGCTTGGTAAAAAGTCAGAATTTGTATCAAGGTAAAAAGGCACTGTGGCGAGATGTGAAAAGGATGAGAGCATGTATCTACTAAAACGCAAAGGTAAGTATCTCAACGAACGGTACGAGTGGGGACTTCTCCCCTGTGCTTTTCCTGAGTGGCAGTTTGTGGACGTGCTACCAATGGCGATGAATTTCAAAGACAAGCCTCTGCAAGTCGGGGAGGTTTTTCCGGATGGAACGATAAAGTTTACCGAGGTATAGCACGGCGGGGGGCGTTGTTTGTTCATAAATAAATAATACAGAGTTTTATAAATTTGTCAGCACTTGTAAGGAAAGAAGAAATGACACCAAAAACAGCACCACCCAAAGAAGAGCGCGAAAAGATTTTAGACGAAATGGCGGTGCTGAACGATCAGGTTTATCACCTACGAGTACAACAAACACTGTCTAGTAATTTGTACGAACAGCAACAAGAGCAAATCAATAAGCTGTAAGAAAAGATAAAGAAATTACAGGAAAGGTTGAAGGGCAAATGAAAAAACCGTCAAACATTAACAACAAAACAAGAATGCTCGTTTATGAAAAGACTGGCGGTAAATGCTGGTATTGCGGTGACAAATTAGTTATTGGGACACTTGACAACATAAAAGGAAAAAACATCTTTTGTGTAGAACACATGGACAATTTTGGCGGGGATCATTTAGATAATTTATATCCTTCTTGCCGAAGGTGTAACACGCTAAAGAAAGATAAGACATTAGAAGAATTCAGAGTTTGGCTGTCTGCCCCATCATTTTCAGAAGTGCAGATTCAATATCTTAGAAGTCATGGAATTGAATTACCAAAAATAAAATTGTTTGTTTTTTGGGGAGAGGAAAACTGTAATGGCTAAGAAAAACTGGATTTACGTCAAACGCGGATTAAGTGAAAACCCAAAGCACCGCGCACAAATGGGGGAATGTATCTGGTTGTACTTGCACATTATTGATAGAGCCGATTGGGAAGCCGGAATCGCCTATGACTGGAAAGACGAACAGGAAGCCGCAGACATGGGGATGCCTGTCAGAACTCTTAGAGAACAGCGCAGGAAGTTAGACGATCTTGGTTATATCTCCTGCTTTCAGTTGAAGCACTCCCAGAACATCATTATTAGAAAATGGGTAAATCCGCGGGATTACAGCGGAAAGGTTTTGAACGATTTAGAGGGTGACGTTTCACTGCCACCCACCGAAGATGTCAAGGGTGACACCGAGGGTTACATCAAGGGTGACACCAAGGGTGACACCAAGGGTAGCACTCAGGATGTAACCCCTACATCTAATTCAATATCAAAATCATTAACGCCTAAAGGCGATTTGGTAGACCTAGAACTAAGCAAACTACCTGCAATTTCTTTACGAAAGGCAGTCTCTCAGTATTTTGGTCTAAACGTAAATTGGGACACGAAATACGCCAGACAATGGATGGAGTGGGCGACCCAAGAAGGGGTGACGGCGGCGCAAATTGAGGCGGCGGCAAACGCTTGGAGATTTGACAAGAAATTCAACTGGCAAGCACCCTCCCTGAAAGGCATTTTCGAGAAATGGCAAATGCTTATGGAAGCAGCAAAACCAGAACCGACAAAACGAGAGGAAGGAAGGTCTAGCGGATATTATGCCTAACATTCATGCAAAGAATATCTACTCCCCTAACGAGGTATCAAACGCTGGGTACGCACAAGCTAAGAAAGCTGCGGAACATTCGCAATTCGGAATTGAGTTAGACATAAAGGGTACTGACCCTGCAGTAAAAGAATACTTCGCTCCTCTTTTACCTTGGGAAATTTGTGCGGTACAAGCACAAACCAGTAACGGAAAGACGTACTTTACCGACTTTTGGGAACACCAAATTGTCGAGCAATTGAAGCGACAAGGACGTGATGAAATCATCATTCACGTCTCACTTGAAGAAAGCATAGAGGCGATGGCTTTTCAGGAATACGGGAAAGTCTTAAACCAGAAGCCTGCCGACTTTGCGAGGGGAAACTATACCGACTGGTCAAAGATGCTTTGGGCTAAAACTCAGATTGACAACATTCCGATATGGAGAATTGGGGATAGCGCGGATAAAGCAGAAGATACGCCAGAGTTAACCCTCTCGAATATTTACAGGGCAATCAAGGAACTTGTAAGCGGGAATGTAACAGGCGAAAAGTGGAAGCCCGCAGTAGTGATTGTGGATTATCTACAAGCTCTCCCAATTGACCCGGAAGTAAAAGCCGCACAAGTAAAAGATCAACGACGGTTGCAAGTAGCTAATGACGTGTTTCGTCTGCGAGATATGACAAAACATCTTCAATGTCCCATCATCGTACCGTTACAGGCGAAGCAGGATTTAGACGGGAATAACCTACCGTATATGATCCCCGGCACATACGACGGCATGGAAACATCAGCAATCGCCACGCGCTTTGACCGAATCCTTTCGTTGTGGATGCCAAAGACAACCCACTTGATAGACAGCCCTGTAAAAGATAAAGACAACAAAACTACGCTTTTTACAGTACGGGAAAATCAGGCGTTTTTGAAAGTCAATAAGCAGCGCGGCGGGTTGCCCGCTGGGAGAGTTTGGGAACTAAAGATTGATTGGGATAAGCACGAATACACCGATGTGTACCACAAGGAGAAGTAAATGTTCAACGTCAACGAAATCATAGCCAAAACCGACCTAAGAGAACTGGTTGAGAAAGCAGGTGGGCAAGTTAATAAGAACCGCTGTGCCTGCCCTATTCATGGCGGAAAGGACACCAACGCCTTTGCAATCTATCACAAAGATGGGCGCGATTATTGGAAGTGCTTCTCGAATGACTGCGGCGGCGGAGATGTGATTGACTTTGTTATGAAATGGCGTGGGTATGACTTCAAGCAAGCCTGTGAATTTCTTGGCGGGGATGTACATGCCGACCCCGTAGAAATGGAACGGCTGGCACGTGAACGTCTGGAACGCGCAAGGGTTGAACTTGAACAGAAACAGAACGCTTATGAAGCCGCGCTAAAAGAACTCCAGTTCGCAGAAAAACATCTTCACTACCACAACACCATGCGCGAATGGGCGCGGCAAATGTGGGTAACACGTGGACTTGATGAAGGTCTGCAAGACTTCTGGACACTGGGAGCCTGTGAAGATTTCACCATCAACGGCGACTATCACACACCGACCCTGACCATCCCGATTTTCAACAATGAGATGGAACTGCTGAATATCAAACATAGGTTAGTAAACCCACAGAAGCCAAACGATAAATACCGTCCTGAAAAATCTGGACTTGGACCGTTCCCACCATTCTTAGCACTCCCGAAAATGGGATTTGACGGAGATTTAATTTTAGTGGTTGAAGGTGAAATTAAGGCAATGGTTACATGGGCGTGTATCGTAGAGACTGGAGTACAGACAATAGGAATCCCCGGTAGATCGCAATTCAATTCAGTAGCCGATAAGGTACGAGGAAAGAACGTAGTAGTTATCCCCGACCCCGGCGCAGAGAAGGATGCTTACGACTTCGCAAAGAGCATCCAAGCGAGGTATCTTCCGATGCCGTCAAAAGTGGATGACTACATTATTGAAACAGGGATTAGCAGTAATAGTTTTTATTCTCTTGTAAAACAGTCGAGGCGAGCATGACCGAAGCAGAAGAACGCCGCGAAATAGCCCGCAATGCCAAGACCGCACTACAGATACTAGGAAAATATCCAGAAGCGAAAGGACAGACGAAATGAATCCGATTGAAAAAATAATAGATTATGTTGTAAAAGATGAAATCATTGAAGATGCAGAGCGTGAAGAAATGATTAGTTCTGCAAGACTTTATTACACAAACATGAAAGGAAAAATTTCAGACAAAAACGCCGAACTCGCCGCCCTCACGGAGCGGGTGGGGAAGTTATTGTGGGTTGTTAAAAGACTTGAGTACATCGAAGAGGCAGACGAATTATTAATCTGTCCTATTTGTCGTAATGAAAAGCCCGCTCATTATTTAGAGTGTGAACTTGCTGAAGCCTTAGCCTTGCAGGAGGCGCAATGACCATCACCGCCCCGCAAGTAATTTTTACCGCTCCCCTCATCCCTGCTGACTTTGGCGAAAAACTGCAAGGGCTGGCGCGAAAAGCCACAAAAGCCAAATTGCAACTACTTCTCGAAATTCGTGACTTTGCCGAAGAAAACTACGAAAAGATAGAAGTCACAGGCTGGCAAAACTTCTACAAAGAAGTTTCTCTATGGACGAATTACTCTTGGCACTCCATAGACAAAGGGCTTGATACTATCCGAAGCTACGAAACTAAGAAGCTGCACTACTGGACAGATAACGGCTTATCGTTTGACCACATCGAAAACGCAAACTGGGCGCAAAACCAATGCACGATGTACGGCGATCAGATTTTAGACGCGGCAATTGAGCTAGGAAACGGAAGCGGCAAAGTCATGACGGTGGATGAAATGCTAACCTTTGCTCTTGGTGGAAACATTCAAAAGCCGGAAGCCTACCCACTGGTAAACACGCTCTCGAAGTGGCTGACAAAAATCCCCTTGAAATTTCCGCACTGGGAGCCAAGTAAAGTTTCCCGCGTAAAAGAACTTATCCAGCAACTTATGGAGGAATTGAAATGACCCTCCCTTACTCCTCAGTAAAGTACAAGGTACAACGCCTTGGCAGACCCCGCAAAGACAATACACAGCAGACCACACAGGACGCATGGCTACTACTGGATATTATCGCCCGCAACAATCCAACGCCTAAAGAGTTACGTGTGTCCTTTGGATTAGGCGAGACACGATACCGCGCCGCGTTTAAGAATATCAAGGGTCAGATATGGTTGGTTGGTGGGCGGTATGAATTACGGAAGGAAAAGGTGACACAATGACCGAACTAGAAATCATCATCATGGTTGATGGAAGTTTTGACGAAGGTGAATATGAAATCTATATTCAAAAAATCATCGGCGACCCCTTAAATATTGACGACATCGAAAAAATACGAGAGTGCATTAATGACGAGTTAAGCGACGCTGATTTTCAAGAGGATTGCCCATACTGCGTTCAAATCCGCGAGACAGGTGAGTTTGAGGATGTTCGCTGGAATAGATACTACACCTTGAATGGCAAGCCGTTTCCTGTGGAGTTTCCATGAATACCTACCCCCGCCCCATAACCCCGAAGCCGAAGCCCGCCCCGTTGCCGAAAAAGGTAAAGGCTACCATCCCGCGTAAATCAAAGCGCAAGACGAAGCCCAAAAGCAAATCCATTTGCGTGGAGTGTGGCGAAATCTGGCGCGGACCCGAACCGATGCACATGCCCACCTGTACGAAAAGCCTCCGCGTCATCCGCTTTAACAAGGTAAATAAGACCGATAAGCAGATGTACGAAGCCGCCTTGGACGAGATTTGCCGACTGCTGACCGCATGGCGTGACGGTGTAATGTGTGTAATTCACGGCTTCGGATGTGGCAATACCCCGCAATGGGGTCACGTTGTCCCACAGGGCGCGAATTCTTATTTGGTTTACGAGTTAGGAAATGGTTTTCAGCAAAGCGATACTTGCAACCTGATTCACAGGATGGTACAAGCCCCTTATTACGACTGGTACAGAAACACATGGGGCGCAAGAGCCTACAAGATGTTGATTGAAGCATGGCAAACACAAAAAGGAGGTCGCAAGGATTTAGCTTCATTACTTTTGCGGTACGTGGACTTGTACATGAACCGCCACAAGTATTCCATCACCAATAAGGCAGAACTAGTCCGCGATGGATACTACGGCGAAATTATTCAGGAAGCCTGGCGTAAAGACGGGCGGATTTAGCAGAAAGGAAAAAAAGAGGTGACACCACAAGAACGATTTAGAGCAATTATGCAAGGCGTGACACTCAATGCAGTAGAACGAATGGTAATCCCTGTAGACCTACCGATTATCAGAATCAAAGACAAGTACATCGTGAATGACTTACGGAAAGACTGGGCACTTGTCACCTGCCCCCAACTTATTATGGACAGTATTGTTTTCCAGTTCATTGAGCGCGAGACAGGCTTAGACCGATGGTACATCGTGCCGGGGTTCCCGTACTTGAACAGCGACAATCTTTATGAATGGAGGTTACGACGGTGAAAACGACCCTAAAAACCCATGAACTCCAAGTGGGTGACATCTGGAATGGAAAACGAATCGTAAGAATAGACGTGCCTCACCAAAAACCGCACGAGTGGAATTACTTTATATTTTTCAGTAATGGTGATGTAAGTAATAGCGCGGCTCAATCTCAATGGGAAATTGAGCGAAAAATCGAATATGTAGAAAGGTAGATAATGGATACCCTAGAAATTGTAAAAAGTAAGGCGTTTGATTTTGGGAAGTACTTATTAGATCATTGGATGACTGTAGTAATTTTGGGTGTTAGCGCAACCCAGACTTACTACCTTGTAAACAAGTTTGCACCGGAATGGGCTTTATGGCTTCCCGCCCTCGGTGTTTGCTTGATGGAAGGCGGATATTTGTACTGGCGTTGGCGTGAATATGAAGCCGACCCCGTTGACGACGGAAAAACTAACACGAACAAACAAGAATCGATTGCTAACGTGATGGTCTATCTTACCCTCTCTGCATCAGTGCTGACAATGTTAGCAGGAGCCTCGCTGGAAATCTCTCAAAGCGACCTTGCTTACATCTTGCAAACAGTCCCAAATATGGAAAATTATCTAGGTTTGTTTGCAGTAATCTGCATCTTCCTGTTAGCAGGCGGTCATTTGTATGCTGACTGGCAATACCGCCGAAACGACCCAGACGCTATTATGGAGCGGGAATTTCGTGAAAACGAACGCCAGCTTGAACGAGACCGCCGAAAAGCTAACATTGACGGTCAGAAAATTGTCATGGAGGGACGAAATAATGAACTCCGCCGCCTTTATGGTGCTAACGGTGAAAACATGGGACGCTCAAAGGCTGCTGAGGAGTTTGAGGCTATTGCTAACAAGCCTAAAACAAACCCTCAGAACGGCAATGGGAATCGGCAGTAGTTTTAGCCCCCATTGCCGTAGAGCCAAAGGTTAGCAAAGTGCAAACAATCGAACGCGGACTGCTAACCGAGATTGCAAACGAGGCGCACGTCAAAGACTGGCACGATCTCCGCTGGTTTGCAGTTGGAGGCGATAACCCCAGAGCCATTATTGTGCTAAAACGCGGTGCTAACAAGAAGCGAGTCAAGACAATTTCTGCAAACATTGACCCCGAAGCATGGGCAAGCTGGCAACCTGTGTTAGCAGACCTAAAAGCACAACGGCAAAGAACTAACAAACGACGTGTTAGTCATAAAGATTTGAAAACAGGAAAGATGTAGCCCTAAACGGGTGAAAGGAAAACGGAAATGTTAGTAATAATTAATTTAATTCTTTTGGCTTTAGTTGTAGTAGTTCGTTTTGCGCGTTTGCTTGAAAATCCAAAAGATAGAGCAACTCAATCAGCTTTTTTAGGCTGGCTTTGCGCTTTTGTAATTATGCTAAGTAAAAATTAGTAAATGCTCGCCGACGCCCTCATGACCCTATCCCTCGTGGCAGTCTGGACATGGCTCCGACTGCCACGCCTAACAGCCCGCCAGTATTGGTATCGCTATTGGTATCTCCGCTCCCGACACTGGCGGGAAACAAGGCTACGGAAGCTAAAGCAGGTCGGCTTTCAGTGTCAGAAGTGCAAGACGGGCGGTAGGCTGGACGTGCATCATCTGACTTATAGCCGGATAGGGCGTGAGAGGATGTCAGACTTACAAGTTTTATGCCGTGATTGTCATAATATGGCACACGGGAAAGGATAGAAATGAAATTCAATTTTCTTGTTGGATGTTTGAGAGGAATGGGAGTAGTGCTTTTGATACTTTCTGACCCATCTAATACCTTTGCTTTATTTTTAATAGTTTTTATTAGTGTTGTTTTATTAGGTTTTGACACGAAAGGATAGAAAATGAAATACATTGATTTAGCAATGGAATTTATACGCGAGCAAGAGGATGATGGGCTATCTTTTGCCGGAATCCCCGCTGTAGCAGTCAAAAAGTTCGCAGAATGGCTTGATGAACGTGAAGTAAATAAAATAAATTTCTTTTTTGCTGGATTATTTCTAGGACAACTTACTTCTTTTGTTGTATGTATTATTGCGTTAGGAAAATATTTATGAAAACTAAGTTACTGTACTTATCCATTTTTGTAGTATTTTCGTTAGCCTGTGGTATGCAAGCCCCAAAGGTAAATCCTACCCAAACAGCCATTGACACTCGGATGACGCCTGAAATGAGTGTAGCGGTAAAGATGACCGTTACAGGGAGCCTAAACATCCGCGCAGATCACACAGAAAAGTCAGACGATATTGGCGACTTATTCAGGGGGCAGACTGTGACCTGCTTCGAGTTTTACAAGGGCTGGTGCAAGCATGAACTTGGCTGGTCAAACACCCACTGGTTGCGAATGGTGGAAGAGAAGGCGGGAAAATGAAAAATAACCCTGCCCGCTTGTACTACCTTATTGCAGCCTTGATATTGTTTCTCGCGTTTTTTTGTAAATTATTGGAGGCAGTGAAATGAAAATCTCAGTATTTTTGACTGAAACTGGTATGCAATTTAATCTTACGCCAGAGAACGAACACGAAAAGTATTTTCTTGGAATTATGAAAAAATTTACTGGCGAAGCGACAATAAAAAGCGGTGTAAGTATTCAAGAAAATCAAGCGGGATATTATCGAGAGTTTGCACAATCTGACACTGTTGCAGTTGTTATAAAAAAGAAAAGTGAGGAATAATGAACGACCAAGTAATTAGTTTTATTTTCAAAATAGTCCTCATCTTAGCAATTATCATTGTGTCTGTAATGTTTACCCTAGCGTTAGAAAAGAAACAACGTGACCAGCATCAAAAAGATATGGAACACCTGAAAGGGGGCAACGATGAAAGGTAAACCGAACCCGCGTTACAGTCGGCAGCAAGTGAGGAAAGAGATAGCCCGCCGACTGAAAGCAGAAGCCGAAAGCGCACAACTCCGAGCGCAGATGCAAAGTTTGCACGAGCAGATGAAGCGTATTCAAGGCGGTATTGATAAAGTAGCGGTGTCTATATTAGAAACGCTGTATGTGAAGGTATAATTATGTGTGGGAGCGTATATGAGTCATTGGTATTCAGGCGACTGGATGAAGTTCAAGAAGGTTTCCAAAACCGAGTACATTTACGGCGAATATGCCATCGTAAACGTAAGAGGCTATCATTTTGCTTTTTATAAAAACTATCTCTTAAATCGAGAACAGTTCTCGAAAGAAGCCGCTTATCATGCTTGCTTGTATCATGCTGGCAAGCCGCTTAACATGGAGGCATTATGATTACAAAAGATAATATTCGTTTTCGCGGAAAACATATTGATGATTTAACACCCGATGAACTCAAAGACGCATTATTACAGGCTTTGAATAGGGTCGCTGAATTAGAAAATGCCCAACAACAGCGTGTACCTGCCCCGCCTTCATCCTGTGAAGATTGCGGGTCAGAAAATCCAGATGTACATTATGCAGGTTGTGTGCTCGCTAAAACGGCGGGCAGGTAACGCAAACCGTTGGGCAGGTAAAGAATACCTATTCATGGTAGAAGGAATCGAAATGAATTATCAGATGTTACTAAAAGACCTTGAAGAAGTGAAGTCGGCACTTTCCGACGATACTGAACTGGCAGAAGAATTGCTCGACCACGTTATTTCGGAAGTAGCCATTCTTGCCGTCAATAACCCTGACGATTTGAAGCCTTGCCTTTTACACGACATTGTAAATTGCGAAGCATGTAAACAATTACGCTCTCAATCAAAGAGGCAGGTAAAAACTACCCATTCATAGTATAATGACCGTAATGTAACCACAGGTAGCCACCGCCTAACCCGCGCCCGCTCCTGTGGGGTACGACACGAGCCACCGTAGGAATACGCCCGCCCGTGAGACAGTCCGAAAAGGATTGTTTCGCGGGCGGGTTTTTGTTTAACCAATTTGAAAGGAAAAGAAATGGACAGAAAAACAGTGTTTATTGGGAAAAGTGAAATTTCTTTTAGTGGAGATATGAAACTTAGTGCAGAGGATTTGCTTCTTATGGCTTGCAGTTCTCTGCGAAATGAAGATAAAACACGTGAAATAGCAGTCACTATTACCGAGTTGGAAAAGGTGATTGCATATTACAAACAATATGTAGTAAAGGAGCAATAAAAAATGGATTGGACTGTACTCGCTGATTTTTTGAAACATTTTGCAGAAGCTATCTCCCCCGCTTTACAGGTGCTTCTCGAATCTGTACTTGTGTACCTTGCTGGACGTGGTGCTTTATATTTCCGCGCTAAGTATGAAACCGTCAAATCAGATGATCTGGACTTGCTTATCGCCGTGTCGGTAAAAGCTGCCGAACAGATTTATGGAGCTAAGAAAGGCGAAGAAAAGAAACGCTATGTCTTGAATTTGATTCAGGGCTACGCGGGACAGGTCGGATTGGAAATTGACCCGTTTATTCTAAGTGCCAAAGTCGAAGCCGCTGTTGTTGACGCTTTCAACTACGAGCGACTTTTACCGGGCGGATAACAGGCGGGTAATTTTTACCGCTTGATACCCTAGCCCTCTCCGCCTCTGATTTCGTGCTGGTAAGCCGCCCTACGTGGACAGAGCGAAACACCTGTAATCAGAGTGGCGCGAGGAGCCGAATCCAGCCGTGAGGCGGGAGGGCGATAAGGAAAACATATGCCGACACAGAAGAAAGCGAGTTCAGGAAATACCCAAATACTAGAGAAATTAGACGCATTGGATAAAAAGTTTAATACGCTCAACGATGCTTTGATAGGGACGGCAGAAAGCGATAAGCCCGGACTTATGGAGCGCGTGCGTAAATTGGAGGAATGGGTCACAAACGAGAAAAAACTTATTTATCTAATCGTCAGCGGACTGGTCATAGACATTGTGTCCCGTCTATGGACTTTGATAGTCAAATGATGCAAATAGCCTTTCTAATTATTTTTGTAATTCTTCTTATTTCATGGCTATTTATCAGCATTATGCGAGATAGGAAAAAATAGTGAAGTCAAAAGACGTACTTATCGTTTCTTTGTCTGACATGCACAGCGGTTCATCCAGAGCATTATTCCCGAATAGGACAATGCAATTTGTAGAAAGCCAAACAAACCACACACCGACCCCATCACAGCAAGAAATCTACAACCACTGGAAAGCCTGCCTAGAAACCGTAAAAGCCAAACGTAAGGGAAAGACGCTCTACATCGTACACAACGGCGACGCAACAGAAAACCAGCACCACAACTCAATACAGGTGATCGGCGGTATCAAAGAACACGCTGAAATCCATTTAGAACTGATGCAGGAAATGCTAAAAGCTGTTGGGTTCTCGAAGAAAGAGGGAGACCGCCTGTACTACGTGGAAGGCACAGAATCCCACACGTTGACCGTTGAAAACTTTATAGGCAAGGAACTGGGCGCGGAAATTTCGTCAACCATTGGTGATAAAGATTACTACGCCTTTCCTGAATTGAGATTAGACGTAAATGGAAAATGGATTTGGTACACCCATCACGGCGGTTCTGCTGGGGATGGAGCCTCGGAAGGTGACGCATACCGAAACTGGCTAAAGCGGATTTATTTCAACAACCTAAAGGGAAACAAGAAACAGCCCGACATGGTTATATCCGCCCATGTGCATAAGCCAATCTATACAAACTACACCCAAGATTGGCACATCATACACGGCATGATACTCCCGTCATGGCAACTAAAGACCCGTTATGCCTATCGTGCGGCTCCATTCCAGCGAAATGACATTGGTCTAGCCATAACAGAAGTTACCGCAGAAGGTGACATTCGGATTGAAAAGCCGTTAGTTTTGGAGATTTAGGTAAAGTACACCTATGAATAAAAACACCCATAAGCCAGTAAGAAGCATTTTATCCATCCGCTTACTCGTCTTTCTCGCCTTACTTCCTGTTGCTTTACTGCTGTTTTTGGAAGGTAAAAAATACCCAATGGGACGGGTGAAATAATGTTATTTTCAAAACGTTTAGAACTAGCAAATCGAGCTACTGAATGGCTTGGAAACAAAAACCTTGCGCCCGTCAATATTGTCACGGCATTAGACGCGCTCGGCGCATTGTCAAACTCCCCCAGTGAGGCAGAAAAGATAATGAACCATAGAAGCAAACGCCCAAGAGAGAAGCGACAAGAATTATTAAGAGTAAAGTACCGATGGCGTGGCATGTCTAAGACAAATTACAGAAAACTTGGTAAACGTATGAGTAAAAAACTAGGAGCACCATGATAGAGCGCATCTGCTACGCTACCTTATGGGAACTGTTAGGGATGATATTTAGGCGGAAGAATGGTCATTTCTAGAGAGTGGGAAATGCCGTCAATTTGGACTTTTAAAATGAAAAGCGTTCAACAGATTTTCAAAAAGTACCAAGTTGGGGATGAATGGCTAGACCCATTTGCGGGTGAAAATAGCCCTGCTCAGTACGCTAATGATATTGAGGGCAGAGGTAATCAATACGAAATGGACGCGCTTGAGTTTTTGAAGTCTCGTCCAGATAATTCTTTGTCAGGCGTTTTATTTGACCCACCCTACTCCGTTGAACAATGTCTGCGAAGGTATACACCAAAGCAAGGCGGTACGGCTGGTAGGGCTGAATATTGGGCTAAGTGTAAAGATGAAATCGCCCGCATTGTAAAACCTGATGGTTTATCTATCTCATTTTGTTGGGATAGTACTGGCGTAGGAAAAAAGCGAGGATTTGAAATTATAGAAATACTGCTTATATGTCATGGTGCTTGCCATAATGACACAATAATAACGATTGAAAAAAAGAAGTGAAATGCAAATACTGCCCCACTCAACTACAAGGGAGACGGCGTGTCTGTAACGTGTGTAAGAGACGGAATAAATTAGCGAGACGAAAGAAAGGATAAACATGGAAAAAACAATACATAAATCAGGTGCGTTACGTGGTGACAAGATTTTATATGAGGATGGAGTTGGTTATTGCGTTTGGTATCCCATTGAAGAGCAAAACGACGATTTTGGAATTTGTTTTGATATTTCTGGGGATGATATCGACGACTTAATTGATTTATTGAATGTATTAAAAAACGCTACGCCAGATGTGTTTGAAGAATAAATCATGTACGCTAAAGTAAAAAACCTAAAAAAGCTAGAAATCAAGTTCCACGCTGCTGAACTGCGTGAATTTACCATCACCGGAATGACATACACAGTCGGCAAAGGCAAAAACGCCCGTCTATTCGTCAACGTCTCCCTTCCGTGGCTTACATGGGAAACCCATGCCCAAGAGTGTGCCAAAGAGGTATTAGACGCCCTCAAACTAGCGGCGAAGTGGCAAGGCGACTTGCAAGGCAAACAGCCGACTATCAACTCACACGCCCACCCTGCCACCATCCAGCGGGACAACGGGCTATTAGACCGCAAGGTGCGTTTTCCCGTCTTTGCCACAACCTCAGAGCCGTACGTGCAATACGTCAGGGACGAGAACGGGGAACGCTGGGACGTGCAGGGTTATTTTTTCTCGGACAGTCTGCCGGGGATTGGTGCGTACTACGCCGCGCTGAGGCAGTTGGCGGATGAGGTAGCCACATTTTAATAAAAGACACCCCCGAAAAATTAGGGGGGTGTCTAAAAAGGAGAGTTTTGAAAAATTTGCTATTCCTACCCGCTAGCCCGTATGAGACTTAATAGCCTTGACTAGTACATATTCCCCATTCTTCCATGCTGTAATAGCTTGTGACCAAGACAAGAAGCCGTCTCTCTCCGCTGCTGCTTGTAACTCTTCCTTACGTTTGTCACTTCGAGCTGTGCGGGTGTTATCTTTCCATTTTGGGTCGTGCTTGCGGGGGGAGGCTTTCGCCTCCCCTTTGTTTTTCTTAGGCATGAATGATCCGATTTTTTACGATTGCCAGAACTGTGAGATTGTGTTCGTTGTCGGTGGTCATGCTCTGGGCTTTGCTGATGATTGCAATTTGTTCGGCTTTGGTGCTGGCTAAGGACTTGATGTGTTTCTCAACTTCGCGTACTTCGTTTCTGATTTCCATTTGATTTCTCCTGTTTGTTATTGATAAAAGTATTTTACTACACGTTATACAACGTGTCAAGGTAATTAGATTAGAGAAAGATTAGAAAGGATGTGATAATGTCAGACAATAACGGCAAAATCGTACGAGGGGAGGGCGGTAAATTCGCGCCGGGGACAGTGCCGCCAGTGCAAATTACCAGTGCTAACGCTCGCTCCCTAGCCAAAAAACGGTGGGAAAAAGCCGCGCAGACCTCCCGAAACCGCGTCATCCGCGAAGCCGCCAGCATCGACCCCGACGTGCGCACGATTTACGACGCCACCGCCCTGCTACTGGCAAAGCAGTACACCACGCTGATAGATAGCGACAAGCCGCGCATGGACGACACCGAGAAAATGATGCAGCTGCTAGGCGTCGCCCCCCGTAGCTCGGAGCTAAAGGGCGAGGAAGCCACAGCCGACGCCCCTGTTACGGCAATCCGTGACATCATGCTGATGATCTACGACCTAGCGAAGCAAGCCGCAGCTGAGCCGCCCATAGACGTGACGCCGAAATGATGACATCCACAGAGAGCCAAGAGTACGTTTACGTCCTGCCGCTGTCCTGCCGTGGCTGTCGGCACTGGCACGAGTACAAGACGGAGCGCGAATCCCTGCTAGGCTGGGGCGAGTGCATGAAGCCGAAGGACGACGACGCGCTGATATACGGTGTGTACAGGACGTATGCCACATTCTCGTGTGCGCACGCGGAAATTTCGGAGACCCCAATTATTTTTCCGGGCGGGGGTGGGGGTGGGTAGGGGGGAGGGCGGCTCCACGTTCACACTTAATATATTAATATATATATATCCCCCCTCGCAAAAATTTTTGAATTTTTCTAGGAAACACCCGAAAGGATTTTTATGAACCAAAGGATTTCGGCTAGTGAATATCTAAAAATCACAGAAAGCCTACGTAGTGCATGGTTCTTCAAATACTACGAAACAAATATGCTTATATCATGGGATGGAAAAATAATACTTCCTATGGATGATTGTTTCATCCTTTGGGAAGATTGCGAATACTGCAATAGTAATAAAGGCGCCCAAATGGACGAATACGGCTGTTGTGTAAATTGTGGTGCATCTCCAAGTTACAGTAAGGATTTTATTTATGAGCGACCTTGAAATAATCTTATCCTCCCCCCTCTTCTCGTCACTGGAGCTACAGCAAGATTTACGCCGCTCTCTTATCCAAAACGCTAGAATGTTGTCGAAATTGGAAGAGTATATGATAGCTCAGGGAACATTGAAGCCAGAGCGAAAGACGGTTATAATCGTCTACGAACATAAGCCCCCGTCACAGACTGCGGCACAAACCACATAAAAGGTTTGTGCCGTTTTTTATTATGTCAGAATACACCGAATTACTAGAGCTTGCCCAGAATAGACCAGAAGCCCTTTTGGAGATATTCCAGAAGGACGAAAAACTGCGTAACAATATTTTAGAGAACTTTGCCCCAGTCGCCGCGAGTCGGGAAGTCTCTGCTGGCGGGTTTGCCTCATACTACGCCGAACAGTACGGGCGTAAGCTACCTTCCATCATGCACGATGTGGCGGAAGAATTTTCTTGGGCGTACCACAATCGCAAGGGTGTAATTCTTGAAGGCTGGCGCGGACTAGGAAAGTCTACATTCTTTCTCGCGTGGTGTCCCTATGTAATGGGCGTCAATCCTTTAGGCTCTACTGCTTTGGTTCGTATCAATGACGGGAAAGCCAAGGAAATGGGAAAGACTATCTCGAATATCATCATGACAAATTCGGGCTGGAAGAAAGTATTCCCCCATGTACTACCCGATGAGAAAGCAGGGTGGAGCGCGGAAAACGGGTTCGAGGTCATGGATACTCGAATTACTGGACAACCCGGCTCCCCTGAGTTTGACAAGGGATATGCTGAATGGCGTATGAAGTGTTTGGCAAATCACCTGTCAGAAAAGTCTTTGGTTTGTAATGGTGTGGAATCTGGCGGAAACATTGGTCTACACCCTACCAATGGAATGTGGTTCGACGATCTCCACGACGACGACAACACTCGCTCTGTAACAGAGTTGGGAAATATGAAAAAGCTGATTGAGGGTAACTTTGTCGGCACATGGTTCTCTGCGGGCGGCTCCCCTGCTTTGGGTGTGTTCTGTACGCCGTGGTCAAAGAATCCCCCGGATGCGTATCAAGTCATGTTAGGAACTGGGTTGTTCAAGCACATCAAAAAACCTATCATGACCGTAGACCCAAACGGCGAACCGATTCCCATGACCACATCCGAGGGGCAACCCATCGACCCCGCATGGGCAGGAAAAAAGGTAAAGCCTACTTGGAATGATGCTTTTCCAGTTCAAAAGATTGCCGACATCATCCACGCCGCTAAGACTAGGTTTGGACAGCAATACATGCTTGACTTGGAAATGTCCAAACCGAAGCAGATGAAATACATGTCATTCCCGCACTCTGAGATACGCTGGAATGAATGGGATATGACATTAGGGGTTGACCCAGTAACGTGGGTTCGTGGCGTTTCTTCCGGGGATGGCGTTTCTCATTTTGCCGCGTATCAATTGCTTAAGACGCCCTATAACACGTTGGTAGTAGCAGGCGGAAAACTGGAACGATGCGACGCGCTGGAAGGTCAAGATTATGTTGCAGATGTTCAAAGAACATTCCTGAAAACATTCCGCGCTGCCAGTATTGAGAATAACGGCGGTGGTGCAATCTTTATTGCCATGCTCTCTAGGTCGAAGGGAATTAAGTATCACCAACACCCCGTAAGTGAGTTAGGCTCCGGCGATAAAAAGAAACGCCAGTTTGACTTTTTACAGCCTCTTTTTGCTAATGGCTCTGTGCAGGTTTCAGATGAGGATACCCCGGAACTCCGCGCAGTACGTGAGTATTTAGAGACATTCCCTAATTTTGAAAAGGGAAGTTATTTAGAAGATGTTGGCGATGCCTTATGTATGGGCATTTTGGATATTCCGGAAATTTGGACGCGAGTTATCAATACGGCTGCTCCAAGTGGGACGATTTGGGCGATGAAGAAAAAGCCCGTTGACCCGTGGCAAGGCGTATTGGAAGGACGTAGATGAAACACACAATTGATTGGTACGTAGGTCTCATGGATGAACTGGACGAGGAGTTTAATGAACTCGTCAAAATGTACGATTACATTGACACCATGATTAGACCGGAATGGTCACTACCTCCCGAATTTACAGCGGTGGTTAAGGATGTCATGGCGGTGGTAGATACTGCCCCTAGTGATGCGGTGAAAAGTGCGGCAATTGCGTTTTCTCGCAATATGCCGATTTTCTCTGTTATGCCGTTTACTTCCTCGAAAGCGGAATATGACCGAGCGCAGGGTCTTGAAGATAACTTACGCTATCAATTCAAACGCTCTAATAAACGCGGCAACGGCTCTGTGATGTACGACATGGCGGAAAGCTCATTGCGCTATGACACTATCATGGTGAGAACAGACGACCTAGCCCACATCTTACCCGCTGATAAATCAAAATGGACATCCTTACAGCGTCAAGCATGGGCGCATGGGCGTTTTATCCATAATGTAACATCTCCTAAAAAAGGGCGTTATATGTACTCCCCGCTAGGTCTTACGTTTGTAGGAACTACAGACACCTTACGAGTTACAGATGCCATTTCGTACTGGTCTCTTTATAAAAACAATAAAACAGACGAAGGGCGAAAAGTTGCGCAAGGCTTGAAAGAGTTAGAAGATGCTATCAGTGACAATAAAAATAGTTTCAACCTGAATGAATTGTATATCGCTCAAACGTATGTCATCGACCATGATAAAGTCTGCGTTTGGGGTACGCTTACTGATAAGGATGGGAATGATGTTACGAGAAACCCGTCTAAGGAAAAGTATCAATTCGTTTTTGCCGACCAAGACAACCCCTATGGATTTATAAATTGGTCTGTGCGTGTGGCTGGCTCTCGATTAGACGAAGAACTAGAACACCGAGTTAACCCGATGCTTGCTCCGTTGTACTGGTCTAAGAGTTGGGACAAAATCAACTTATTCAAGTCTGTTGTTTTCTCTGAACCATTTCGCCGTGCCCGCGCTCCTCGCGGTGTGTCTTATACAAACACTGGCGAAGGTGTAGCAGTGGACTATGAAAATGGCGCAGACTTGAATGTAAGAATAGGCGAGGATTACAAGCCCCTTGTTCAGAATACGTTAGACCAAGGTGCAATTGCTATTGTGTCGGCGCTTGAATCACAGATGAACCGTGTTACGGGTGCTTCTATGATTGGCGACACAACCAAGATTGACTCCCGGACTCCATTTGCAACATTCGCCGCTATGGTGAAAGTCGCTCTTGCACGTCTGGATAAACAAAACGAAATCATTGCCGATAGTGTAACGGATATGTCTGAAAACATGCTTTACTGGGTAAATAAAACAGGCGTACCGCTGGAATCTTATGTTGAATCCAATACGCAATACCGCTCCGGTAATATGATGCAGCGCGGTAAAAAATTGGAATACGGCGCGGATAGTTTTGATATTAATAACTTGGGTATCTCTTGTAAAGTTGTTCCTTCTACTCCTACCGATAGAATGGAACAATTGAACATGGCAATCCTGTTGTCTGAAAAACTCAATATGCCTAGCTCCGAATTATTGCAAGAGATGGGCTACGACAATGTAGGACTTTCGTATCAGTTGTGGGTTGATGAGTTCTTGAAGAAAGCCGAGGTACAAGCCGAAGCCGCCGCAATAATGACCCGCGCCCAAACACAGGCGCAAATGGAAGCACAACAACCCGCACCGCCCGCGCCCGATCAAGCAATGGGCGCGGAAGGGGCTATGTCACAGGCGGCATTTGGAAACATGAATGGTGCGGGAATGAACCCCGCTATGGGAGGAACGCCCCCGGCAATGGGCGCACCCTCTATGACTCGTGAAGCAATTACAGGACAACCGAGAGGTATGGCATGATAAACCCGTCAGACTTCGCTAATCAAAATCCTAACTTTATCCAAAAGACACAAGACTTTTTCAAAAATCCATTTCCGGCAATTGGACAGGCGATAAAAAGTTTTGTCACCCCGCCCTCTAATCAAGGGAATGTCTTGGTTCAACCTCAGAATGTACCGCAGTATTATCAGGTCAAACCAACAGACACAAGCCTTTCACAAGTGGCACAAAATAACAACGTGCCACTTCAACAAATTGTTGACGCAAACAATGGCATGAAATCATTGCCCCCTGTTGGAAGTTATCTTGACATATATCAAAATGTACCAAAGCCATACCAGAACGCCGCTGTTAATGCCATTGCGAATCGAAACCCAGTAAACACAGGCGGTACAGAAATCAGACGCCCTACCCCCGATGCGAACACGGTAAATACTCCGTATATCCGACAAGACCAAACAATGGTAAATCAGGCACGTAATAATTTCTACGAAACCCAAGCCCTGAATAAAGCTGTAGAAACATTCCAGCTAACCGGACAACTACCATCCTCTACGGCGTTACCCGGAACAGTTTCTTTAGACACCCAAAAGAATCTAAAGTTTTTACCTACTGATATGCAAATGATGGGCTATCAATATGACCCCTCTAAAAACGTGTGGGTAAACCAAGCGTCCGCCGCGGCTGGAAACCAAATTAGACCGCAGACAAATAACACAGGTGTGGATAAATATGGTGGTCAATATGTACAACAAGGCGCGACACGTTGGGTACGGGATGCCAGCGGGAAGTTAAAGCGAGAAGTTGCACTAAATGGGAAATGGCGAAAACAACGTAATGACGGCAGTAATGAGCCTAACCCAACTCCCACCCAAGTTATCGCCGAACCTCAGAACGCCTCTGATACAGCTTCAATGGGAATCACATTGAAACAAGGTAGTGGATAAATGCAAAGTCGTTTTGCAATTCAAGGACAAAGTAAGTTTGCCCAACAACCTGTAGGACAACCACAGGAACAAGCCCCACAGCCGACAGAAAAGCCCGCGTTTATGGCTGTCGACAAGGACAAGAACGGAACCCCTTATTATGGTGAGGGGTTCAAGGGCTTTACTCGAAAAGTATTTGCGAAGATATTTGACCCCGAAAAAATACTTCCAAAACCAACCAAAGAACAAGCCGCATTATTGGACGAGAAAACAGACTTTGCCACTCGTGACCTAGAGAAAAAAGGCTGGTCACAGTGGGTAGAGTCTTGGACAGGTATCAAAGCCTCTGACGCCGCCCAGACTGCTATTGCCCTAAAATTCTCCATGAGCGACACAAAAGACGGGCAAGGTGGAACGGGGAATAAATTCAGCGCAGGAGATACCGCAGCTACCGCGGCGGGGATAGTTTACCGCGCTAGTGGTCAAGCTATCGCCGCAGGGTTGGATGCCCTTAGTATCTTTGATAAGGCGTCCAGAAAAATTCATTCATTTAATGCGGCTATTGATAAAATAGGTGATAGTTCAACCATTCTCCCCGATATAACTAAATATGACGAACAATTATCTTTCATCACAGGTGGAAATCCTATTGCTGAAAGAATAGGGCGTTTTATAAACCCTATCATGGATCTAAATCCCGGAATTGCAGTTTACAATCTTTTTAGGGCTGCATCCTCTGGTCAATCCATGTTTCAAAAAGTCCAGACAGTCAAAGACAATCTCCGCGCTTCTAACATGGTGTACACCATGTTTTATGATGAAGCTAAAAAAGCAGAATACTTTAGGCGCGTAAAAGCGGGTGAAAACCCAGACTTAGTGATGGCAGAATTAGAACATCCGTGGGTTGAATTAGTTGGCTCTATTTTTGGTGATTTTTCCACGTACATGGGTATGGGGCTTATTGGAAATGTGGGGAAAGCGTCTACCCCTGTAAAAATGTTTGGAAAAACTATCTTTAAGCTACCGTGGGAAACCGTTGCGAAGATTCCGACCTTTACAGAGATTTTAGGTATCAAGTCTATTGGTATGGCGAAAGTCCTAAACTCTGGAAGTGACATCACCAAGATTGCCGATTCCAATGTGGAAGCTGCACTAATGAGACTTCAAGAAGCGGGCGACGAAAAAGCCGCCGTGCAAGTCTTACGTGAAGCGGTTAATTCAGCCCGCGAAAGTGTTCGGAAGTTTTCAGGATTTTTTGAAGAGGGAACCAGTAAGGTAGTAAAACAGGAATCCTTACGGGGAACGTATGGTATTTTTGCATACGATTCCGCCGCTCGTGCTGATATACATAAAAAGACAGTAGGCACGTTCTTTAGTGTGCTGGCTGGTCGTTTTCGTAACCCTGATGATATTATGGAAACATTCAAAGCGTTTCGTAATATTACCAGCGCAGACGATCAGATAGCCACACGCGCATTTATGCACCTGAAAGAAGTCTACGGTACTTTGCCATTTTCTGAGGTTGGTATGCAAAGTATGGAATTTATGGGTAGGCTGATAGATGAGGTTGATGTACCTGCATCTTTACTAAAGCACCAAAATAATACCGCTGATTTTGTAGCTGAAATGACAGGCAAGTTAAGCGGGATTGTTGAGGATATGTACCCGTCAGTTAACGATTTAGAAAAAGCCTTCAAAGAAGCCAAACAATTAGGGGATGCCGCAACCCCTAGACAGAAAATGTTATCTAAGGCGTTTTCGGATTTGAAAGAAACTCGCCCGGCTGTTGTTTGGGCGAATAGTGTAAACCGTGCGTTAACCGAAAATAAAGCCTATCGTGGATTGCAGTCGTTTTACTCCAACACCTTGATGGGGATGCGCCCGGCATATGCTGCAAGAAACTTGGTACAAAATACCTTTACCATTTGGCACGATTTGGGAACCCGCGCAGGTCTTGAAGCTCTGACCACTGGTACAGAAACCCTTGTGAAGAGTATTGCTGGAAAAGCACTCAAACAGGATTGGGCTGCACAAGTTGCCGAACGCGAAGCCGGAAAGATAAAAGACATCTTAGGTTTCTTGCCTATGGAAGTTACCAAAGCTATAGCCCCTGCTGAACGGGCTGGTTTCGGTTTCTTGCAAGCGGGTCAAGATGTCGAGCGCGTACACTCTGCGATTATCGCCAGATATGCCGTTGAAACAGAAATGGAGAAGTTTCTAAAGAACGGCGGTATTCCTGATGTCTCTGGTTTGCCAAAAGAAATCGCTGAAAGTTTACTAACATTTGCCACTAAAAACTATGGCGATGTTGGTAAGACCATGCAAGAATTTAGAACCGCGCAAGCTACCGGATTCTTTGAAACATGGCGACACTTAGAATTAGACCCCGCGTTCAAAGACACCTTACGCCGCTCTAATCTGTTGGATGAGTTAGAAGAGATTCGTAAATTCTCTGCAGATTCCGTTACGTTCTCTGACAGGATGGACGCTTTTATCAAGAAGGTGGAGGACTTAGCCGCACGAACAGCGGACGAACCCGCCTTAGTATCTGACATGAATCCTCTAGCCGACAGTGTAGCGACGGTGGAAAAGGCGTTTGATGAAGGCGGGCGTAAGGTAATGACGGAAGAGGAGTTAAACCAATTCCGCGCCCTGACCGAAGCCCGCGATCAACTTCGCAATAAATACCAAGACTTTGTTGATGTCATGAGACACAGAGTCGGAAGTATGATGAACGCCGAGTCTATCCGCCCATTCGAGGAGCGTTTCTCTAGCTTACGTCAAACTCTTTCGGAAGGGTCTAGTAAATGGCGCAATTACGCTGATGAGTTATATAAAGGCGTGTACGCTCAAAGCAAACAAGGCGTCCCACCTACTGAGCTATGGAATAAAGCCCAAACCATCATGATTGACATGCAAGACGGGCAACGGGTATTGAGGAAGATTTCATTATCCCAAGCCTATCCAAATGTTAATCCGGCTGAATTAACAAACTCTGATTTCAATGCTCTGTTGTGGCGTTGGTTCAAAGACAACCAGTCCGCTTTTTGGAAGTCTTACACCCAAGAATTTATGCTAGGGCAGGACACCATTTTGAAAGAAATGGCGCAAACTGTCGGCGGTGATTTGAATCAGTTTATTATGCAAGAGTACGGACAACTGACAAACCCGCGCTTGCAAGAAATCGCAGACCTTACCAAACAGGTGGAGGACTGGCAGAGTTATTTACAGCCCGATAATTTTATTAAAGCCGGACAGGATTTCAAGGGTAAGAAACTGTCTGATATGACGGCAATTGTTAGCGAGTTTCCAAACTGGAAAGGCGGAAAAGCGTCTCTCTTTAACGCCGTCAATGCAGAACGCGCCGCTCAGAACCTTCCTCCCTACGCTACGATTGATGAAGTCCCATTTGATGAAGCGGTACAAATTTTACAGAAACGCTCTAAGCCTTTACCGCCTTACGTAGAGGGAACCATGCCGACTGTCACAAGACAGTTGACCGAAAACTTGAAAGGTGGTTTCCGTAAAGCGTTAGACGATTTCAAAAATGGGACTTTGACCAGATGGGGAGAAAAGACCCCTATCGAAAGTAAATTAGACGATGCCATGGAATCGTCTATTGCAACATGGGTGAAAGAATTAGACCGCCGCACCCTTGCCGCCCGCGCTGCTACCGCCCGCGTTGCTGATGAGACTAGAAACTTTATCCTTCATGACTATAATAAAACGTACGCAGATGGGTTTGTGAAATATGGTTTCATGTATCACTATTGGGGAAGTCGCTCATACTCTAAATGGTTGCAAAGAGGCTTAGAGGCTCCCGGCTGGATTAATGCCTTTTACAATTACCGCGAGACAATGGGTAAAGTACATGCTGACCAGCCTGACTTTTATAAATACAATGCCCAAATTCCAGCAAAGGCTTTGTTTGGTTTGAATGATAGCCCGATTTTCTTGAACCTTGAAGCCACACTAAACCCGCTTTATAGCTTGACAGGCGTAGATTTCAACGACCCCAAACGCCGCGTAGATTGGTTCTCCTCTGCATTAGATGACATGGGGAAAATGGGCTTCAATACTTCCATGCCTATTCAGTGGGCTATGGCGTTCAATTTATACCGCAAAGGTGAAGATGAAGCCGCCCGTCGTTGGTTAGGCAGGGCAATTCCAGCTACGAATGATCTAAAAGCTGGCTTGAATTTATTGAAGGATAAAACAGGCATTGACTTGATGCCTAATATCTCCATCCTCCCCGGCTCAAAATACGGAGAGTTTGACCCGTTCATTAATGCACAGGGCGGCTTTGATTCATACGAAGAAAAAAGAATCGCCCGCGCTTTTGGTGGGATGATTGATGAAGGGTTAGTTACAAAAGAGGAAGCCTATGATTTAATGCGCTCTCGTCAAGGTGATATGTTTGATGAGGCTGTATCTAGGGCTATCAACGAACGCGCCCCCGGACAATTGACCAGCTACTTCTTTGGGCAAGGCTTTAAGTCTCGCACCGAATCAGACATGAAGGTGGAGGAGTTCTACCAGAAGTATTACAAGATTCTTGCCATGCGCGAAACAATGAGTCCAGACCAATATCGTCAAGCAGTAGACACATTACGCACTGACCCAAATTATCAGTTTGCGGATGTTTTGTTACTCTCGGCTCGTGGTGGAGATGACCGGGACGCGATGTATGCCTACAATGTAATCGGACGCTTGCCCCCCGGTGATAGTTCTCAGATTCTTAGCTCTATGGGATTGAGCGACGAAATAATCCAGAAATTCTACAACGATAAGGGCGACTTTACCGATTGGACACCGCAGGACAAAGAGCGGTTTATGTCGGCGATGGTAGACCTTGGGGCGACGTTTGCCATGCCTGACCAAGCCACACGTTTGGAGTGGAACGACGCTAAGACTGCCTATAAGGACATGCAGGAAGAGGTATCGAATATTCTTGGGTATCCGTTTGAGGGAAGTAGTAGAGGAGTTTGGGATATTGTCTCGACGTACTACGACCTAAAAGACACCAATATGGACAAGGCTAATGAGTTCAAGCGGATGCACCCTGAGATTGACCAAGCCCTTCAAATGGCAACTGAGGCGAAAATACAAGACCCAATGCTGGCAAAGTATTACGTTTCTTTGGATACCATTGAAACATACTACTTTGGAAAAACTCGCGCCCAACTTGCGGAACAGTTCGGGAATGATATTTATGATATTCAGACTCAGTATTACGATAAGCAGCTAGAGGGCAAGGCGGCTGCAAAAGCGTTCTTACGACAACATCCTGAACTTCGTAAATATTGGGATGCTAAAAAGAAACTTGACGCGCAAGCCAACACCAAGATTTTAGAGATTGCAAATGCCTTACCAGATGCCGCCGAAGGTGGGCAACTTCGCCAAGATTTCAACCCCGCTAATTCTACTCAGCAAGACTTGGCGCAATTCACAGGCAATCAAGTACCGACATGGACAGAACTCAGCGCGGATATGGCGGAACCTTTGAAACAGCAAATCGTCAATAGTGCAATTTCTGGCGCGCCCCTCTCTGATGCAGCTATGCGGCAACTAGACTATTTAGCCAGCAGAAACGGTTATTACAATGGTGATGACCTTCTCAGGCGGGCTATGTTTAGTTACATGCAGGAACAACAACAAGGGGTATTCAATCAGTAAAATAGTGGTATAATCCCGAAAACTAAATAGCACGCCCCCGATGTCCATCTGCGGCGAAAGAATCCTAACCGATTCTTTCGCCGCTTTTATTTTGCAAACGAAAGGAAATTAACAATGACAGGAACCGTTGAGGGAAACGAAGGAAAGCCGACAGGAGAGCAGGGGCAGCCAACCCCCGCCGCTTCGGGTGTACCTAGCCAACCATTACCGGATGTTCAACTTCAGGAACAGTTACGGACGCTCGTTCAAGAAGCTGTAAAGGATGCCCAGAAGAGTTTACAGAAGGGTACTGATAAGCAGATTGGACAAATCCGTAATGACGTAAAAAGGATTTTGGAACTGAAAGAGCAGGGTCTTTCGGAATCACAGATACAGCGTGAACTCCAAGTAGACGCCCTCTTAAACCAGAATACCGTCACAGAGACGCCCGCACTTGGCAGTGCGACGCCTCAGCCTACTTTGGACATTAGCCTCATTGATAACTTGCTGGAACTTCCAGCCAACGACTCGCGCCTGACAGACCTGAAACTCAAATACGCAAACAATCCCGCCGAATATTTGAAACAGGCTAGTGCGCTGAAAGCATCGTTGAAAGTAAGTCAACCGTCACCCGCTGAACAGCTACCGCCCGAAGGACGCACCCCATCCCGAAATGAATTAGATGCGTTGCGTGTTGAATATGATCGGCAAATTAAAGCGGCTGGACGCGGGAATATTTTGAAAATTTCTCAGATACAGTCTGACTTTCGCAAGAAAGGACTATCTGTATAAAGGATAAAAAATGCCTTCTCTTCCTTCCCCACTCACTACTTATAGTGATACTACGCCTCAGAAACGTGTTATCACCGATGTAGTCTCCCTGATTGACCCCTCTGACGCGCCGATGATTGAACGCCTCGGCGGTCTCGATGGCGCTAGTGATAAATTCCGTTTTGTAAACGGTAGCGGTAAGCAGGTCGAATGGCTTGAAGATACCCTAATTTCTTTGACGGGTGCTTTGAGTGCTTCCATCACTTCAACCACGACTACCATTACCATGTCGGACGGCGATAACTACCAAGAAGGTCATATCATCCAGATTGACTCAGAACAGATGTGGGTCTCTGCCGTCAATAACAGTACCGAAGTTTTGACCGTGACTCGCGCTTTTGGTGGTTCTACTGCTGCTACTCACGCCGCCTCTGCCACTGCTACTATCGTAGGTATGGCGCGTCTTGAAGGTGCTGATTCTGATGACATTGCGTTTACTGACCGCACTACTGGCACGAACTACACCCAAATCCTCCACCAAGAGGTAAAGGTCACTCGTACCCAGAATCAAATCTCGCAGTACGGTATTAGTGATGAAATGATGTATCAAGGGAATAAGGTTATTCCTTCCTTGATGCGTTTGCTTGAACGTCATTTCTACTACAACACAACCGCCGCCGCTGGTACTGCAACAACTCCCCGTGTTATGGGTGGTTATCAGGCTTTTGTTACTACCAATAAAACCTCTGGTGCTACTCTCGCACAGTCTCAGTTTGAAAATGCGGTTAAGTCTGCGTATGGTTATGGTGGCTCCGGGCCTTGGGTGGCGTTCCTTTCCCCCACCAACTTGCAGAAAGTTAAGAACTTCTACGATAGCTCTAACTTCCTGAAAGTTGACCGCACCGAAAACACTGTAGGTATGGTGATTGAGCGCGTGCTTACCCCATACGGTGCTGTTGATCTTGTGCTTGACCGTTGGGCAAAGGATACTGAAATCGCTATCCTTGACCCGAATCACGCTGGTTTCGTGACTTTGTATCCGTTTACTCAGGAACCCCTTGCTAAGACAGGTGACTTTGAGAAAACCGAAGTTGTGGGCGAATTTACCCTCGCGCTTCGTCAGGACAAAGCACACGCCATGTTGACCAACGTTTCGTAATAAAGTAAAGCAGGGCGGGAACTATTCCCGCCCTGCTTATGGTGATTTATGGCAAAGATGGCAACCACTCCAGTTTTCGCATGTAGGGGATGCGGAAAACCTGTCTCAATGAGTTTAGAAGCAAAAGACGTAGAGACATTAAAGCAACTCATGACGGGTTTATCAAAAATCGCCCTTTGCAAATATTGTAAAGCTAAGTACGACTATTTAGCATTTATGGGAAGAAGCGACGAATTTCCCCTAAACGAACACATCATTATTTACAGCGTTATAGATGATAGTCAGGTTGACTACTATAACAGAAAGGCACAATGAAAACAAAAGTAGACATAGGGGTAGCTTGTTCGTCTCACCAAGTCTCTAATTGGTGGATTCCACTGATTGACTCTATTCAATGGGAGGAACGTCACGGAGTAAAAATAAACTCCGTGTTTGCTATCTCATCCGCGTTACCTGACCACAACAAAAACCACACTATCACAAGCAGACCATTTGCGCCGGAAGAATACCCAAAACGCAATGACTTGACTGATGCGAATCGACTTGCCATTACAAAACGCTTTTTAGACGGTGATAGTGAGTGGCTATTCTTTATTGATGACGACACAACCCACAAACCCGGCACACTTTCAGAACTTTTGAATCGTGGACGTGAGTTTATCGGCGGCGTGTATTTCAATGCCAAACCGCCATATAACCCAATCGCGTACATTAGAAATGATGACGGGCTTTACTCCGCTTTTTACGGGTACGCACAAGGAACACTTACCCAAGTGGATAGCATCGGAATGGGTTGTACATTGATTCACCGTTCTGTCTTTGAAAAGATTATGAAGGAACACGAATTATTTCAAAGACCTAACGGCAGCATAGTCCCTATTCATAAAAGCAAAATTGTACAAGACCCTTACGAAACATACAAACCCGGTGACACAATTGTGGTAAATGGTGTCCTAAAAATGCCATTATCTGAAATAAACAAGGAAGATGATAATCGCCCGTTTCCGTTCTTTTTGCTTGAATATGGACGCACGGAAGATCATCATTTTTGCGAATTAGCCGCCAATGTCGGTATTCGTCCTTGGATTGATACAAGTATCACTTGTAACCATTGGAAAACGCTTTCTGTAGGCGAAAAGGATTATTTGAAATATACAGAAGAATTGAGAGAATCAGATGTTACGAATCCTTGATGTTGGCTGCGGAAAAGAAAGCGTTGCGCAACTTGTTTTTCAGGCAGACGATAAGAAAATTACAAGGCTTGATGCTTTTGAAGAAAACAAGCCTGATGTTTTACATGACATTACAAAGCCACTCCCAGAAGAACTAAAAGGGAGTTACGACATTGTGTACGCCTCGCACGTTTTAGAACATATTGACCGCGAAAGTGTTCATATCACAATTAAAAACCTCGTTGACGCTCTTGCTCCTATGGGCGAATTATGGATAACTGTACCATCTCTGGAATGGGCAGCACGGGAATTGCTTGCTAATCATGATGGGGTACACGTACAACTTATGATTTTCGGTGGACAGAATAACCACTTAGATTATCACCGCTGCGGCTTTACGCTTCGCTCCCTCAGAAAAATGATGGAGTTAAACGACTTGATTGTTCGTAAAGCGTACCAAGCCCCGTTTCAAATAAGTTATGGTGACAAGTTTTTTGATTGCGTTCAAAACATTGTTATCGGATTGAAGTACCAAGAATGAGCGAAGAAGGACATAAATACCGATTTAGCGGCGTTGATATGTCTGGAATTAAGCCCGTACAAGAAGGGCAATTAAAAGAGATAAACGGCGTTTTGTATAAATACGTGAGAGTGAAAAAGAGACTCGTCTTATTTCCTGTTCACGAACTCCCACAGAAACGCGACAACGCGGGCGAAAAGCCGGAGGATAAACATGCCAATCAAAGGCGCAAAGTATAGAACCGTTACCACAAAGACCGGGAAGAAAGTCCGCCTTGCGTGGGTAAAAGGTCAAGTTGTGGAAGCAAAGAACACAAAGACCGGAAAGACGCATACACCCGCAGAATTTAAGCGGGATAGAAAAAAGAAAAAGAAGAATAAATAATGAACCTTGGTCAACTTTTGGAAAGTGTCTACCGTGAAATCCACTCGGATATAGTGGATGGTGTCGCTACGGGTGGAAGTACAACTACCATTGTTGACACCGGGCTAACATCGAAACCATATACCGAAAACCGCTTCAAGGATTGGGTTGCGTTCATTTCTCGATCTACAGACGGCGCGGCTCCTCAGTACCAGTACGGAATCGCTACAACATACGTAAAGTCTACAGGGACTATCACCATCCCGACACTTACGGCGGCTGTTGGTGCAGGGGACGAGTACGCAATTTGTAAACCTGACATTCCGCTTTACACACTTATCAAGTTGTGTAACGATGCTCTAAATGGGCTGTTCTATTCTGTCCCTGATACAAGCCTGACTACTGCCGAAGATACCGTGCGTTATACGTTGCCAATCGCCACAAAGGGGATTCAGCCGTATAACATTTATCTCCGCGACCCATCCGACTACACACTTTATGATGCCCCTAGCTGGTTTATTGAAACGGCAGCGGCGGGAGGTACAGAAACTTTAGTATTCAAGACGAAACCCCTAGCACTAAAGACTATCGTTATTGAATACAAAGGGATTCACCCTCAATTAACTACCTACTCGTCAAGTGTATCAGAAAAGATACACCCTCGTTTGGCTGTTATTGCTTGCGTAGAACGTGCTTATAGTTGGAAACGCAGACCTAAAAACCGTAAGATTGACGTGCAAAACTGGCAAGATGCAAAACGAGATTTAGAGGAAGCGAAACGCCTCTACCCTGTAGACATGCCAACCCGTAAACATAAGATGTTGCCTATCACTGGTTATAACTAATGCAGAAACGCCCTTGTGATGTAGACCCGAATAATCCGCAGGATAAGTATTCTATAGCCCTTCAAGACGAAAAGGGCTGGTTTGGGTTTGACATCCCTCTACAAAATATCCGACCCTCTACGCAAAACAACAGCGCACCCCTACAGCGAATCGGATTCAATTCCTATCATGCTGGGCGTGGGTTTGATAAATTCGTCCCTGACCAATACGGATATTATGATGCCCGTAATATGTGGAGAACTACCCCCGGAAAAGCTCATGCCACTCTTTTGATGCGTTGGGGTCGTGGTTTCAGGGATTGCGATTGGAATATGCCAAACGCAAATGGGGTCACATGGAAACAATTAGTAGGGGCGACGCGCTACCTTGATGTTTCCTTTACAGCGTCGGCTTCGTACACAGCTACGAAGTTGATTTTACTCATCCGAAAACGTGTCCCCGCTGGAACTGTTGGTGCGCCGGGGACTATTACCGTTGAAATCTGCTCCAATAGTGCCGGGAACCCAAACACAGTTTTAGAGACAGCAACATTAACCGCTAGTGATCTAACAGATGTCACGAGCGAATATTACGTTTGGACAATCTCAGAAGCCCTAACCAGTGGCACAACATATCACCTAAAGGTTTACGGGGCAAGTACAGACAGTAAAGATGCTTGTTGGGAAATTGGCTGTGATAATGGTACATCCGGGCTTCGCTCGTCCGCTGGTTCGTCTTGGACATCTACGACCTATTCCCCATATTATAGAATCACAGACGCAGACAAGGCTAGAACCTTTAAGTATTTTACGTTTGATAACGCCTTATATGCTGTTTCAATCTATGATAACGGGTCAACATCCTCGGAATTGTATATGAATGGTATTAGGGGGCAAGCCACAGGGACGCAATCATCCACCACACTAAAGGACACTGGGTACGGTACGTATGCCGCTGCGCTTACTACAGACCGTTTCGTGAATTGCTACATTCGCATTATTCGCGGTACGGGTGCTGGTCAAATCCGCAAAATTACAGCAAACACAACGGATACATTTACCGTCACGCCAGCATGGACAACTACCCCAGTAACTACAGACAGTGAATATGTGGTGTATGGTTCTGATTGGTGGGTGCAGATTGGCTCTACGTCATTAGGTGTTGTCACTGGTAAGCCAGTTGTTCAAAACGGGTTTGTCTATTTCCCACAAGGGGATGGAAGTGATATTACCCGTATCATGAAGTTAGATTACACCGATTCGGATGATCACGCTTTTGCAGATGATGGATATTCGGGTAAAGCTACATTCATGGCTAGTGGTTTTGACCCCTCGATTGGTCCCGTTATATGGAGAGCAAATAACGCGGTCACGACTATTGAAACATACCCTGCTAAAAAAGTATCTGTGTCTTATGCACCGACTTCCCCAAGCGGAACTCCATTAACATGGATTCCAAGTTTGCAGATGCAGAACATCATACTTGCAGGGGATAATACCAATAAAATCACAAATATCTTTTTCGATGGAAGTACATTTTATGTAGGAAAAGAGAACGCACTGTATTTATTGCAAAACGGACAGATGGTAAAAATGCCGATTGGCGTAGAGACCGCGCCGGATGTCAATAATTTTATAGCCTTTATAACGGGTGCAAACCGCCAGCTTTATGCAAGCTATCTAAATGATGTTTACCTAATTTCCAGCGGTGGGTCATATCCTACAGGAATCCAAAACAATCTCCCATCTGCCCGCTCTGGTTATGTTGCAGATATGGAGGCAAGAAAGAATTGGATATTTGCCGTCATTGATGCAGGGGATGGTACTTCGTCTGTGATGCTTTACGCTTTGAATGAACAATCATGGAGCGAGCATTTACGCGGCTTCTTTGCTGGACGTAGGATTCGTGCAATTAGTTGGCAAGATAACCCCGGAACTCGTCCGCGCCTTTGGGTTGAAATCGGCGGTGAAATGGTATTTCAGGAATTTCCAATTAACGGTGTTAGACCCTATGATGATAGCGGCATGAAATATCAACACGAGTTTGAATTAGTGTTACCTACGATTGATCTACAAAGCACAGACCCAAAATACTTTGCCCGCCTTACTGTGACCTCTCAGGGGTTAGCTACGCCGGATGATACTGAAATTGGAAACGAAATCATTGTAGAGTGGCAAGCCGATAATGACATCGGTACAAGTAACTGGACACACGCCGGATATATTCGCAATAGCCCATCTGGGTATGTGGATATTTCAAAAGGGAATAAACGGATGTTGCGCCCGCGCTTGCGTTGCGTAAGTTCTCAGGCGTCTGACCCAGTTATTGTCGAAACAATAAATATGACCTTGTTCTCTCGTGGGCAACTCTCTCACCAGTGGACGATGTACTTCCAATTAGATGGAAGTGATGAGGAACAGACATCGAAAGAGGTACTTAACTGGTTAGTGAAACAGGCAAAAGAACCGTACCCGCTAAAAATGAAATCCCGCTTTAGCCTGTTTGACAATCGGATTGTGACCCTTGCAGATGAACCGTCTTATGTGATTGAAGAATTGAATCCAGATGACGGAGAACTTGAAGCGCAAATCCAGATGATTTTAGTAGAGGTGACATGATACGTTTAGGTCTCATCCTCCTCTTTTCTGGGGATAAGCGCAAAGTAAAAGCACCTGTAAAGAATGTGACTTCATTCTCCGCTGTTTCGCACGTCATGAAGCAGGGGGATACTACCGTCACGTCTAGCTATATTTCAGACAGCCCGACCAGCGCGGGGAATGTCTTGATTAGCGCAACCATTGGGGGGTATGCCACAATCCCACCGGGAAACTATCGCTATTACGTGACAGGGACACACAGCGGGCGAAATACTACGTTCTATTGGGACGTGGTGGTACTGGCGAAAGACCTGTCGCAATCTGAGATTATCCCCGATGAGGACTATAACCCCTATCTTGATGAGATTGTCATGTTTGAGGGGGATTATAGGTCGTTTGAGGTAAATATCCCGTCGCTTGAATTTTCAACGGCTACCGGAGTCCTAAAGCAAGATGATGATGATAAAACTTCTACTTACTGCAATAGTTCTGTTAGTGTGTCTGAGAGTACCATTACGTCTCATGTCATTGGAGGCGCGTCGGCAATTCCAGCCGGGGAATATGGGTACTTTCTTTCAGGGACACATTCAGATGGAGAAATGATAACGACATGGCACAAAAAAATAATCGTCCTACCAAAGCAAAGCGCAATATAGTTCGATACACCGTCAAGTTTGATGACGGCACATCGAAAGGCGCAAAGGGAACAGTAAACTTCAATCCCAAGCCTAAAAACTGGGAGGATATTTGCATTTCTACAAACTGCGGAACTCCTCGAAGAAAGCCAAGCATGAAAAATCAACATGACCCCCGCTTTCACCCTAAGCCAAAAATCAAAGTAAAAATTGACAGGCGAGCATAATGCCTATTCAAGAATATTCAGGTGATTACTTTCTAAAGCTACTAAAAGACCTCTCTAGGAGTACAGGGGTTTCTTTACCGCAAGCAGAATTAGACACATTACAAAGACTTGTGGACGAGGAACGACAACGGGAAGAGGCTCTAAAATCTTGGATGCGGATTCAAGATAATAAGATAGGGATGAATTTTTTGGATTTACCAATATTCCCTATTTATTCCAGAGTTGTTGATGTAAGTAGTGCCTCAATCAGCATTCCAATCCCCGGCGATTACAAACACTTATTAATGTTTGTTTCCGCAAAAACAGATAGAGCGGCAATTGATGATTGGATTCACGCCAGATTCAACGATGACACTGGCTCTAACTACATGGAGGCTTACAGTGGTGAAGTTGGAGCATCTGCTAGTAATGGAGAGCAAACTTCTAGAACTGATTTTGGGCTTTCTATTACAACTGGCGCAACAGCTGCGTCAGGTTCAACTGGAAGTTCTGTGATATTTATTCCGCACTATACAAGTAATGTTTGGAAAACGGCATTGAAGATATATGGTTCTGGATGGTTAGTTCCCGCTTCTATGCTAATACTTTCAACGTTTTCGGTTTGGAAAAACACAGATCCTATAAAAAAAATAACAATTTACTCTTATAACAGCGCAAACATATCAAACGGCTCTATCTTTTCTATTTACGGTATCAAATGATAGGCGACACCCCCACCCTCATATACACAGCCGAAGTCCCACAAGGCGGAACATCTGTTACCGTCGATTTTTCGGATGGCGTTATTTTATGGGATGACAGTAGCGAAATTCTTTGGGATGACGGGAGCGAGATTTTATGGTCGCACATGGAAGATGTCACTCCCGAACGGTCATATAGTTTTAGTGTGCCGCGCACAATCTACAGCGGCGAAGTAGAGCAATAATGGGTTATCAAATCGGTAGCGCACCTAACGGCGAAAATACATCACTTGCAGGAACGGAGAAGATTCCGTTATCGGGTTCTAAGTGGGCGTATATTTCCACAGTCTTGACGTATATCATTAATGCGTTCACAGCAGCCTCTACAACCGTTGCCGGAAAAGTAGAAATAGCCACATCCGCTGAAACAAACACAGGCACAGACGCAATGCGGGCGGTAAGCCCTGACGGGTTAGCAGGTTCTAACTTTGGCATCCGGTATAAAGAGGTTTACCTAAATGGAAGCACTGCTCTAACTACGTCCAACAAAGCCTATTTTAGAATCCCAGCGGCGTTTAATGGTATGAACCTTGTATCTGTATCCGCCAGTGTGGGGACAGGGGCGGCGGGTGCTTCTTCATCTGGAACACCTACATTCACAGTCAAGAACGTAACGGATAGTGTGCAGATGCTTTCAACCTCGTTGACGGTAAACGTCAGTGCGTACACATCTGCCTCTGCTTCTGTTCCAGCGGTTATTGACACAACAAAAGATGACGTTGCCACAGACGACCTGATTGAAGTCGCTGTGACCACTTCTGGAACGGGCGTGACGTATGCGGTTGTTTTATTGGGATTCCAGTTACCATGACAATAGCTTTATTAGGGTCTGTAGCGTCTAATACAAATGATGCTACCTCATCTGTTACAGCTAGTTTTACGCAGTCTGCCGGAAGTGATAGAGAGTTATATGCTATTGTTGCTCAAACATGGGTAGATGTAGGCGATAAGGTGGATACTGTCAAGGCGAATGGCGTAGATATGACGCTAGTCCAAACTGCCCCAGCGACAAATACAATATCCAGAGTTATCACGGTATGGCGGTTATTGGAGGCTAGTTTACCTTCCAATGGAACGTACAACGTGGTCGCTGATTTTGGGGAGTCTATTGGTACAGGGTCGATATTTGTCTTTATGGCAGAGGGGACAGATCAAGCAGCCTTAGAGGATTCGGATATTTACTCTAGCGGCAGTTCTAGCACGTCCTCATTTACAGTAGACACCCTTACTGCAAACGCTTGTATTTTCACAGCGACAATGCACGACGGGTTGGGGTCGTTTACTCATGGAACGGGGCAGACTGAGATATTCGATATCCAAGTCAATAAGCCAACTACATTTACCGTCACGGCGTCCTATGAAATTATTGCTTCTCCGGGTAGCAATACGCAAACAGATGTGTACGCCACTGGTAGCGATAAGATGGCGGGGGTGGTGTGGGTTGTGAAAGAGAAAGCAGCATCGGATATATACCCGTATGTGGTAACGTTCTAAAAACAAAAAGACCTCCATGTGTAGGAGGTTTTTTTGTTTTTAGCGGAATCTTTACGCCTAACGACTGCGTAACCTGCGCGAGCCTTTATAAGTTTATTGCGCCATGCAGGTTCATGGCGAAGCGTCAGGTTCACGCTTTGTTGGACGGCTAGATAATTTGCACAACACGACCAGAGCCATCACACTTTTTGATTACATCAAAATCAATGCCATTGCTAAAATCTGGATTATCAGGGACAATGAAATGCGGGGCTACAACATTTGTTTCTTTGATTAAATGCTCAACCCTTCCGCACACTGGACAAACTGCTTTGCGTGTGCCTAAAAGAATATCAAGCGCGTCATTCAAGCCATCTTTCACGCCACTTAATGCGTTTGAAATGCTCATGCTTTCTCACTTTCTTGTTGAGCGAGAGCCGCCCAACGGTTTGCGTTACCGGCGGCGGGGACTTGCCATGAAGCCCGCTGCGCCAACCGCCATGACAGAATTACAAGATTGCGAGCCAGACTCCCCCGCCGCCCGCTGCACGCTTTGTTTGGCAGACTGAAAGACGAAAGAAAATTGCGCTTGCTCCGCCTTGCTCATGCGGCGGAATTTTGGATTGCCACAACGAGGGCAACCAAGTGGACTTTTTTCGTAAACCAATTCAAAACAACTTGCACATTTTACAAGAACCATAATTTACCTGCTTTCTGTTTGCAAAGGGTCTGCCCATACGCTTATACGGATTCCTGTACACTTTTCTGTTTATCTAACCATTCTCGGAGTGCGAAATTCCACTCGTCTAGGCGCGGGATATTTCTACCCCGCGCCATAGAGGGGGGCGTTACGGATACGCTTCTTCCGCAGATTCGTTTACGTCTTGCTGTTCAGGTTGGTCTTTCTTCGCCCAGTCCGCAAGCCAATCTTTGGATTTACGGAGAAGGTCAGCAAGTTCGGCGTGATATTCTTGTGGAACAAACCACTTCTGCAAAGTTTCTTCGGTGTACCCATTTTCAGGAACGTACAATTGGCAAGGGGTGATGAGAGACGAAGAGCCATTCTTGCCTTTGCGCTCTTCTGGCTTTGGGGAATTTCCCCACGTACCAAGAGGATGGAAGAAAAAGTTTTGGGAAACTCCACCACGAATTGACGCGGTCTTTTGTGCAAATTCCTTGATGGCGTTATCAATAGCGTTTCCGCTGTACGAACTACCACTAATTACAACAGCACCCCAAGGATTCAAGGTCTTGTTTTGTTCCATGACAGCAAGATAACAAAGGTATTCTACCTGAGATTTATTCTTGCCTTCAAAACTCATCCAGCGGTAGCGACGCGCAATTGGGGCAACCCAAGCGGTGCGAGAAAGGTACGCTGAATAAGTTGCGCCTTTCGTGTTAGTGAGATCGTCAAAAAGTTTCCAGTTGTATGGGAGTTCTGCGGGGATTTGCCCAGCCTGTGCTTCAACATCTTCGCGGCTAACACCGAAGCCACCAAAACGGCGGGCATCTTGAATTTCATTGACACTGAGAAGGGCTGGTTTTCCATTGCTCCACCACATTTGAGGCGCACCAAAGGGCAACTTTACCGACTGGTTGTTAGTGAGAGAGCCTTGCAATTCTTTCTGTACATTCGGGTCTACTTGAAACATTGTATTTTCCTTTTCTGAATATTGAATCTCATTGTATTGGTTTACCCACCCTCTAGGTGGGGACGACGGGGGGACGTGCGGTAAAGTATCTCTAGGGTATTGCCTCCTCTAACTTTTTCCAGTCAGTTTCACAATCGTTCTCTACTATGTACGCCTGTCCGAATTGAGACAGAGCGGCAAGTACAACCTTGATAAGTCGAACACTTTGACCCCATGCGCCAAGATGGATGATGATCTTTTTACCTTTTTTCACTTCGCTGTAATCACTGTCACAGGTAAAAAATACCTTCATGTCTCTTTCTTCGCCGTCAAACCTAAATTTGACACTCAGCATTTCGTTAGGGTGGATTCTCGTATGCGGGTACGAGTACTTATCACCCCAAACAGCCGTGATGTTGTCAATCCTGCTGTCTCGTTTTATTTCCTCGAAGATGGCAGATTCGATAATTCCGCAAATCTTGAACGGGTCTTTTTCTTTTGTGGACACGAAGCCCTTAGTATCACAGCCCATTGGTTGCCTCCTGTATCTTCTTGCGGATTTCAGCGGCGCGGGCTATCAGCGCATCTTTCGCAAAAGCAGAAATAGACTTTCGTTCTGCGATTGGTTCAAGTACCTTATCCGCTTCCCTTAGGAGCGCGGTGAGGGTGGCGAGTTCAGCGGAAAGGCATAAAGGACAATAGCCATCAATAAGTGCAACATCTTTTTCAGCTTCTTCGTGATTGCAAATCATCTTAGCACCCAATTACCCTTCCCAAACGCCTTATCAAGTTCAGCTGTAAATCCGTTTATGTCTACGTTCAAGTGCCTTTCAGCCCAAGAACGGGATACGGTTACTTTTACGGGAGTCGCAGAAACAACCATGCGCTTCCCTAGTTTTTCATCAATCTCGCGCTCTACAGCTTGGGTAAAATCTACCGGATGGGGTTCGGTTTCGATCATTTGCTCTACCACTAACTTAGGCAGGTCGAGCGGGCATCCGTTTTCAATCCATTCAGCGCGGCTCATCTTGTATTCCAGCTTGCCATTGATAGGATAGCGGACGTATTGAACATTTGGAAACACGTCACGGCGGATACGCTCTGGGGTAGTTGAACACTCGTTGTAATAATCTACCCACTGTTCGCCGGACTTGCGGTATCCAAACTCGTTGCCGTTGGAGTCTTTGCCAGTCACTAAGATGGCAGGGACGTTGACAGACAAGACTTTTACGCTTTGTAAGGTTGTGACCATTGGATTAATCCTCTGAGAGTGCGAGTAAGGCGTCAAGTGCGAATTTTTGTTCTTTCGACAAAGGCTCATCTTCAATTGCAGCTACTAAGTCTTTTGTCTTACAGGACACAAAATAACTAAACCAAATTTTTCTCCATTGCTTTGTCATCGTCTATCCTTTCACTGTTACCGCTTGGGTACGCGGGTTATCCTTCACGCTGTAAGATTTCTTCGGCTGACCACTTGGAGCGATAGGCTTCAATTTCGGCTTCAGTTGCATAACGCCAGCCGTCTACACCAACAGGCTTATCATTTCTAGGGAGGTGGGATACAAAGAGTTCGTTAGTAATTTCGTTTTTGAAATAATTTATGTACATGGTTAGTTTCCTTTCTGATCGGCGGTCAGGGTGTCGGTGTCTGTGATGGAGATCATAATTGCACCTTGTTTGCGAGAATGGTATCTAGCTCTGCAATAAGCGCGCCTACTCTCTCTAACTTATGTTCAAAAGATGCTGAGTAAATGCCACCGATGTACGGAGATCGAAACTCTTGCACAAGTTCATTTCCAGTTTTTTCCAACTCCGCAATGCGGGAGCGGAGGGCGGCAAGTTTGGCTTCCACGTCATCAACAACATAGTACGAAACATTAAGATGGTCGGCTTCGCCTTTTGAGTTGATATTGTATTTTTTCATGGCTTTCATTCTCTCTTTCTTGTGGTTGTAATTATTTAATTCCGCAATGCTTACAGATAATCTCTAGTGCGGCTGACCTTGCGGCTGACTCTGCGGCTGACCATGCGGCTGACCTTGCGGCTGACTCTGCGGCTGACCATGCGGCTGACTCTGCGGCTGACCTTGCGGCTGACCATGCGGCTGACTCTGCGGCTGACCATGCGGCTGACTCTGCGGCTGAC
>ERZ869925.191-NODE-191-length-41994-cov-8.258447_pt1 | contig 41994 bp, 68 predicted proteins | sample MGYA00579311_ERZ869925 | MGnify/ENA primary metagenome ERZ869925 (study PRJEB32216, sample SAMN09231817) | wastewater metagenome | place: USA: Maryland | collected 2016-07-30 | study: EMG produced TPA metagenomics assembly of the PRJNA472060 data set (Reclaimed...
GAGAACTTGACTTAGGCTTGACCCTATTCGTATTATGAACTGATATTGCCATTATTAACTCCTATAATCCAGAAAATGCGCTAGAACCAATTTTTGACCCAGCATAAGCACCGGCTGGCCCACCAGCAAAAAATCCTGCTGCTCCACCACCTATTGCTCCAAGTGTTCCACCCCATCCACCCAATGCGCCCTTATCTTGTTTTTGTGGCTTTTGGAAAAGATCTCTTTCATATGGCCGTTGATTAAGCAATTGATTAGACATTTCCATAAGATCGTGTAGGGCTTTGTTTCTTAAGTCTAGGCGATTAGATTGTAGTTGTGCTGCAAAGTCAGATGATGCTTGATTTGTTGTGTTTTGAAAACCACTGCTTCTGCGAGCGCCCATGCCCATATTACTAAATCTAGATGCGGTTCCCCCTTGCAAAGCATTAAATTGCTTCATGGCAGGAGCTTCAATTTCATTAAACATCTCTTGATCGCCGCTTGCAAGCCTTGAAAGATAGCTATCTGGTCCTAGATGTTGAAATTGGTTTTTGTACAATTTCGATTGTCTGCGATCGAAGTTGCTAAGTTGTCCTACCTCATACCCTTTAGGAATTTTATCACCGCTGTATCCGCCTGCCATATTTCACCTCTTGTTTTCCTAAAGATATCACCATTAAAGATTTACTTAAACACTTGAAAGAAATTCTAGCACCACAACACCAGAAGTTACATTAGGAGATGTGGCTCCCACAATAATTCTAATTTGTAAAATTGGTGGAGCTCCTACCGTTCCAACAATCAAACCGATTTGGTCAGTTACAATAGCTGAATCGACATAAGGCAAAGGCCTGTAATCTACAACATCTGTGATGCATGTGCCATAGATTTTGGTAAATGATTCAAAGTTATTATATAAAACTGGTATGTCTAGTTCAGTTCCTGCTGCTATGGCACCAAAAGGATAGATTTTTCTAAGCGTTTGCTGTCTAGAAGTGGTAAAATACCAACTCTCACCTGTAACTGCCGGATTATTTTTTGGGAATATTCCAATTGTTCTTAAATTTACAGCACCAGCGATGTCTATATAAGATTTGTTAAGTTCTATTTCTAATTTAGGTTTATCAACAGGAAATTGCCTGGATGTCCTAAGATAGGGTACTTGATGAAAAACGTTTTCGTTCATGATAAATTCATGCTTGGTGAAACATCGATAGTAAACCCATGAAGCTCAATTTCAGCTTCATATATCTTTAAATCGTTATCTCTAATCTGTGCATCGGACATTGTAAATCCAAGTTGGATAGTGTCGCCTATTAATGACGTATTGATCCTATGCCAGATTTGCGATTGCTGAATGGCTGTTACCATCTGAAGGTTAATATTAGCTGGTGTAAGCCCTAAATTAGTGCTTTCTGGGCATGTATATAGAACAGTGCTGTAAATCAAACTATCATTAACTGGTGCTGGTAATTTTGTAGGAACAATTGATCCTTGATTATAGGCACTGTTTCCATTCTGACTTAAGAAAATTAAAAGTTGAATTTGACCATTTTCTGTTGTGGTCAATAAATACTGTTGAACGCCAATTCTTGTTTTTCTAGCTAACCCCCATGCTTCTGGGAATTGCTTTGTTTGAATAAACGGAACATAAATAAGTTTAATTGTTCCTCCACCAAGATATGTCCCTGTTCCTTGAATTAATGGATCAACTACAAATGTGTTTGTCGTGACATTTTGAGCAGAGTAGATATTGCCATTTACCAAAGCACCAACGGTTCCTATAACGTTTTCGATGACAATGTAATCGCCATTTTTTAAATTGTGATTTGGAGATGTGATTGTGTTGTTGGTGATAGCTGTGATAAATAGTGAAGGAGTTTCTGATGTGACTGTGTCTTCTCTAATAATGACAAAACCTTGCTGATTACCGCCTATAACTTGCTGCATGAATAATGTCGATGAACCAGAATTCCAAGGAGCATTCCAAGAGTTCCATGTTGGAAATGTTTGTCCAACTGTTGCCCAAGTTAAACCAGTTTGCCTTCTAAATGATCCATAGGTGGTGTAACTTTCATTAAATATTCCCCATGATTCATCTCTATAATTGTAAAATAAAGTTTGGTTTGGGAATTTTCTAGAATCACCGTCAACGCAATAAGTGAAATAGAGCCATTCGTTGATAAAGTCTCTTTGCGCTGTAACTCTTTCCGATCCATTAGTCCTTAAATTGAATTGAAATGCTTGGTCGGGAATATCTAAATCAAATCTTCGTGCAGATGTTTGATTAGCTACAATAAATCCGCGTTTACCCCTAGATAAAACTCCATCGTCCATGTTGATAACGGAAAATGTGCTTCCACAACCATACTCGGAGTTTGTTAAAAAAAAGTTGAACGGTACAATATCATTTCCAGTATCTACTAGTCTTGTGATTAATTTATCAAACTCTACTAGCAGCACGTCTTCATTTGGTGAAACTGTGATAATCGGGAGTTGAACTCCTGCAGATATAAAACCACCAAATCCTGTTGAATCCTCAAACCATGCAGATGGCGTTGCTGTTTGATTAACTGGCACAAGAAGGGATAAATAGCTGTTTGTTGGCGATGTTGGCGTGTCGACTAACGGATCTGGATCGTTTGGATAAGATACTGTGTAAAAAGGTGTTCCGTTTTGACTATAAATAACTGTATCTTGAAGATAGATTTTTGTTCCGCCTGACGTTTGAATAACTGGCCCAAAGAATAGCAATCTATCTTTGAAAGGCAGCATAAGTCGTGCACCCACAAGATAATAGATAGCTGGTGGTGTATCTGCAATAGAATAATTATCTTGAGATAAAGGAGGGCAGAAGTTAACCCAACCTTTACCGGGATTTAAAACAGGCGGTAGAACACCTGTTGTTGGGTCACCGTCATACCAGCGTATGCAATCAAGTGTTGTGCTTGAACGATTTGTAAGGTATTGGGCAATACCACCGCTTGTCCAAGCTCCGTTCAAAATAGCTCTTGGAAATGTCACCGTAACTGATCCCGCACCAATTACAGTTGTAACATATCCTGTTTGCCAATTTATCCCAGTAACGCCTGCAACTTCGTTTATAAATACAAAGTCTCCAACAACTAATCCATGAGCAGCAATTGTCAAATCTGCTACAGCTGGAACAGTCGTACCATTACCAGCTGTGGTAATTGCTATCCCAGTTATGAGCTTAAAAGGCATTCCAACATTTGTTGGGTTGAATGGGACATTTGTACCATTTGTTGCCCATAAACAATTTTGATAATTTACTGTCCAAAATTGCTGGTAATCTTGACCATTCCAAGTAACTGGAGTTGTTGTAGTTTTTTGCGTATATCCATTGTATGTTCCAGTGGTAACGTTTTTAAAATAACTTACGTCATAAATAGTGTAAGGAAATAAAGGGGATATGTTGTAGGAATATTTTGTATCGAAAGCTAGATTAAGAGAGAATTGGGAATCGGTTAAGTCCAAATCCTCTAGACCCATCACAGGAAGGCCAGGATAATAATTAAATTGAATGTTTGTGGCTGCGGGCGCGCCGACAATAGTCAAAGCACCCGTTGCATAGTTTATTGTACCTGTTCCTCCAGTTGAGCCTGTTAAAACACCAGATGGAGTGGTTGTATCTGTAAATAGATCAGCACCAATGGTAATTCTTGTGATCGCTAATGTAGAATTTGTTTCAAGGCCGGTCAGCAAATTGCCATTGAAATTTCCTGCACCATCTGTTTGGATTGTCGAAGAATTAATAGATCTAAGAAGCCTGCCAAGTTTAGATGTTCCACGTTTTCTTTTAACACGGCCACGCCATTGATAAGCGTTTGTCAAAACAGGAAAAGAGTCATTGTCAATGACAAACGGCTCTCTATTAGTCTTAAGACCTTGATTGATTGGACCAACGATTAATTTTTCAGACATTTAATATCCTAAAGCCATCCAGTAAAAGCCTCTGTAAGCGGAACCGCCAGTGTAGTTCCAACTAAAACCTGTATTACTTACTGAACTAGATCTGACTGACATAACTTGCGCATTTGATGTTGATGTGTCGTTAATTAATGTCATTTGAACGTTAACGCAAGCTGTAGGGTATGGTATATTAAAAACTAATGGTATTGTTGTTGCGCTTTGTAACGGTGTGGGATAAGGATTTATTATTCCCCATTGCACTATCATTCCGCCAGGTAAAAATGTATATCCATTATTACCAGTTACAGTGTTTTTTGGCGCAGTAATTTGAGTTAAACTATTGGCAAAACCTACATTCGTTCCTGTTCTGTAAAATAATGCTACATCCGTAAACCCATTTAAAGTGACTTCCTTAGCAAATAATTGCCCAACTTGAGTTATCCTAGCAGGGTCAAATCCAGCACCTTGGTCTATCATGTGTATATTTGTATGGTATCCACCGCTGTTTGCAATCCCATTAAATTGGTTGTTAAACCCAAGATGATCTTGCTGTATTAATGTACTTGTTGAATTCGTGTTTTCCAACATGTCTGGCTGATCGACTGAAGGATCGTTTGTGGCAAAAGGTATGTTTAAATTGTATGGTAGAGTCATTTATATACCTAAAGAACTTTGGTTATAGTTGCCTTGCAGCCCTCTATTACTATAAATGGTCTGCGTTCTAGTTGATGTAAATTGTCTTTGGCTTCTTATGTGGACTAAAGCTTCTTGCTCTTGAAACTGCGGCTCGTAAGCTTGAAACTGTTCCCAGTCTCCTGTGTCTGATAATATCTTTCTAGCTGCACCTCGAGCTATATATTCTGCCATGTAGCCAAAAGGTATTGCTTTACTTTCTTGGAAGAATGCTGCGGGTGTTAGGTATGCGTCAACTTCTACAAGGTAAGAAGTATTAGGAGGGGCACGTAGAGTAAGGCAGTTATTATAAAATAAAACAGCACGTGGAATTCCTTGTTGATAATAAACACATTGCGCTTGTATTGGTGATCCACTTACAATAGGTTTTGGGAATGTAACACTAGTTGCAATGCCTGTTAGATAGTTAATGGTGTTTTGTGTTGTAGAATAATTTACGCCCTGTGCAAGGGTATCTTGTAATACTTTATTTCCATAAGGGGCTGGTCCTGGCTCCATTAAAAGGCCATAATTTCTATTAGCTTGCAAGAATATGCCTGAGTCTTGAACAACCGTTGTCGACCCATCCGTTGCTAGTGCTGTAAAAAATACTTGAGATTGATAACTGGTTGATGGGATGACATTAGAATTAACTGTGTTTTCAATGTTTAACCCAAACCCTGTTCCATCTAATGGTGGGTCTTGATTAACACCTGTAGCAATAACACCTGTAATATCTACATGTCCTCTTACAATACCACCTGAAACCGGAAAGTTTTGTGCTCCTGGACTATTAGGTAAAAAAGGTAACTGGAGGGTATAGGGTCCAGATGATCCATTGCCTGTTCCTGCTTGTATCAATGTCTGATTAGAGTTTTGCCAGGTATTATTAAAAAACGTTCTTTCTGTTGCAAATTGGGCTTGAATGCCATTAATAAAAATTGGTGCTAAAAACCCCTGATAAACTGGAAACATTGCAATGTCTGCTGATGCTGGGTTTGGCCCTTGAGATTGCACAGAATAAAGTGGCATATTGTACTTATCAATCCCAGGTGATGTCTGGAATTGATAAGTTGTCTTCAAGTCGAATAATTGCATACGCGCATCAACATCCATGAGCCAAAATCGATTAATGTAGTCGATTAATAAAGCATCCGTTATCTGAGCATTAGAAGGGCTCTTAATTATCCTTCGTATGTACGTAATTATATCCTGAAGTAGATTCATTAGAAGCTCCTAGAACCCATAAAGACTGATTTTCTGGTCGATACTGGCCTAGCATCCAGTCTTTGAATTGTAGAATCAACTGCCAATGAGCCATAATATTGACCAACACCATCGGTTTGTGTGGTAGTGTTTTGCATGGACAATCTATGATAGGAAGCTCTTTTAATCTGTTCAGCTAAATGTCTTGGACCCCATATAGGCTTGTTAACTGGCACTTGCCAAAATTCAGCTGGTAGACCGCCATAGGGTCTTGTCCAAACTTCGATTGTATCGCCTTTGCATTCATTGTTTTCAGCAATAAATTGAACATATTCTTTATCGTAGTTCCACTGTTCTCTAAATTTTTCATTAAACTTTTGCCCAGAACCAATTGATCGGCTAGGTTTCAGATAAATGTCTTTTGACTTCTCAATTTCACTTGAAGAAAGCTTCGTTTGCGGCTCCAATTCTTGTTTTGGGGCTTCATTCATGCGATCCAGGGTTAAAGCCTGAACGTTGTCATTAAACTTATCGAACTGCTGTCCGAGTTTATCTAATTCTGATTCTTTAATTTTGGGTTTTTCTGCCATTGGTATACCTATAAAGGGCTAATGTTTTGGTAACTACCTGGAATTGTAGTACTTGTATTCAAATTACCAGAATTATTTATATTACCGCTAGAGATATCGCCGATTGCAAGAATTTGGGGCTGAGTTGGTTGCGTCGTTGTAACAAAAGAATCAAATCCATTGGAATCGATTCCCAAAACAACTTGATTAGATGCAGGTATATCAATGACATAGCCTGTTTTTTCGTTAAGCTGATAGGTTCCATTGATAGATGGGATTAAAAGTCTGCAAAGCTGTGAAATCACATAATTATGGGGCACAGAGGTCGTGATTGTCGTTGTTTGACCCAAAGTAAGGGTGCTGATGAAAAACTGGCTAGGTTTGTAAAATTGAGCGTTTATGGGCAGATTAGCAAAAAGGGGCACAGGACCAGTTATTAATGGTGGATGCATTTTACCTCATTAAGGGAGGTGACATTTGTCACCCCCCATAGACATTAAATGTAATTAATATCATGCATGTAAGCGCGCCAGTAAATGACGTCTTCTGCTGTTCCAGAAACTCCAGAACCTATAATAAAGCCTTGGAATGTGGCATTATAATAAGCACCTTGAATTGCTGGGCCGTTAATAGTAGATACGCCAGTTGAAGTACTAGCAGTAAATCCATTGAACACGGTAGGTGATGGATACAAAGCAGCTCCAGCATATGGATATCCGCCAGTATTTACATCGCCAACAGCAACAACTTGAGCAAACTGCAATCCTGGGAAACTCAGGAAAGTGTTGTTTACCGAGAATGCTGTAAATGCAGAACTATCGCAGTTGATTACAAAAGTCTTACTGTCTGTAACGGATGTTACATAGTAATACTTAGGAGACCCTGGGATTGTTACGTTAGGAAGCTCATTAATCTGAGTCATACCGTAAGCCGAAGGAATCCTGAAACCAACCTCTTGCCCAACTCTATAGTTATGTGGAGCTGTGCAATGGATAGTTGTAGTTGTACCCACATCGATCTTCCAAGGGAATGCAACACCTGGAGCATAAAGCACCGGATAGAGGATTTTCTTAAAGGATGCGAGTGTATTCAAACCACCAGTAGTAATTGCTGTTAAATTGGATCCATTACCAACCCAATCAATTGTGAAAGTTGTAGCACCAGTCACAGTGACCATAAATGGAATACCAGCAATTTGCTGCATACCAGTTGTGGAAGTTTGATAAAGGTTTGAAAATGTTACCCAGTTACCAGTTGTTAACCCATGGTTAGCTGTTGTTGTAACAGTGAGCAGAGTTGCTGATGTTTTAGCAATACCACCTGCACCACCTAGCAAAAACGTTGGTCCATATTGCAACGACAAACCAGCTTGGATTGTTGAAAATCCAGTTCCAGTTGCTGTTGTAATAAAAGACGTACCATCTGCTGGACCTGCACTAGTAGTTGTCAAAAACGCAGCACCTTGACCCATGTCAGTTTCCCACCAAGCGCGAGTTACGCCAGAGGCAGCAACAGCACGTGTTTGGTTAGAAATTTCAATAAAGTCTGGAATAAATGGCAAAACAACTGCTGTTTGTCCACCAGTTGAAGTGACCTTACCACTTGCCATTCTTGAATATTCAGCCATAAAAACCTCCTTAAATAGTTAGGTTAGCAATGCGTGTGCAAAGCAGGTTTCTAATAGCTGTATCCTGTGTTAAAGCTTGCGATTGAGCAAATTTAACGGCAAGAGTCGCATTTTGGGCCAACATACCACTGTAGTATGGGTCTCTATAGATAAGATTCATTGAGAATCCATCCTGGTTAATGTGCGTAATCGCCTGCTTACCAAGAACGGTGTTGTAATAAACATCGTTACCGTTAGCAGATGCTCCACGAGCAACAGGAGCTTCAGAGCTTGTCAAAATACGTGTGTTAAACACAGAACCGTATTCAGAAGGCAATGCAGATGCATTGGTTGGGTAGTTCCATTGTGAGAGGAAACCTTGTCCAACTAAACCATCAAAATCGCTTTGTAGCTCTGTTGAGGACAGCATAAAGTATGCTGAACGAACTGGGCCTGTGCCGAAGCGATCCATGCCTTCTATACCTGACATGAATTTATAAGCGTTGTTTGTATCCAATGTAGTTGCAACCAAACTAAAGTCGGAAATACCGAGGTTAGTTGGATTGTCTGCGTTTGAACCACCGCCAGCCATGATCTGAGATGCTGCGGAGACGATATAGTCGCGCAAGATCAAATCTTCAGCTTGACGCATAGCAACTGCTAAACGCTCAGATACCCAAGCAAGAACGCCTTCTTGGTCTTGGAGGATTCATTCTGTTACCCCACATTACTGTGTGGGCCGGTCATTTCTGCCGGCCTCTTATAGTCACCTATAAGATCAGACTATCGCTTACGCGCACACTAGGTGGGCGTCCTCTTCGCTTAGTCGTTGCGGGTGAGTTATCGATTCCATTTAGCCTTCTCATTTCCATATAATACTCTTCTTTTTTTATGAGTACTTCTGGTGTTAAATATCGTCCTCTTTGTGAAGGACAATCTATGAAATATCTTAAAGCTAAATCGGCTTGTGGCCTTTTAACTCTTAAGAATGGTCTGATCATTTCTATAACCATTCTTGCATCATCTTTAGCCCTGATTGAATATCTCCACATCGGTCTAAATTTATGATAAGATTTTTCACAATCTATGAATCCAACTTTGAAAAACTCAAGGTAACTTCTGATAGCCTTTTCATCTATCATTCCAACCCTAAACGTGATGTTATAGATTGGATTCCAGTTTCTACCATTATCTTTTGCTAATGGTCTTGTGTCTTTTTGGATACATATCGTTCCTTCTCCATCGAACAATCCAGCTAAATACGACAACTCTTCCCTCTGATTGTCTTGCATCTTTCACCTCCTATACGGTTCCGTGATAAGTATACAAGATATCCCAGTTATTCAGAAGAGGTTTATAGCAGGCAATTTCCCTCCGAATCTAACCTGCTCGTTGATGATACAGCCAGTCAATCGATCATCAACTATTTCGGCACTGGCTACGCTGCGAGTAAATAACTCTCATCGTCTTGAATTGAACCGAAAAATGCCATTTGAGCGTCTATAATATCCCTCTGAGGCACTTGAGCCGGAGGATCAATACCACTATTCCCCAACTGTATAGTTGGCGGTTGTAACGCCCTTGGGCGCATAAATCTAATTGTAGTACCACCGTGCGTAGGCATCGAGACCTTATCGCAAACGGTAATATAATTCATTGTGGGCGTAGGAACGTATCTACCTACTTGTTACTCAATCACTTAAGATTGGGAGTAGTCATTTCTGCTACTCTCCACACCTTTCGTCGTGTGGATCGGACTATCGCATATCCTTTCGGACCCCCCTCACTTAGTCTCTCACGGTCCTTTTACGGTTCCGCCTTGTCGGCATGTCTTTCGATTTAGCCTTCCAAGTCAATCAGAGCGGGTTTTACCAAGTCATACAAATTTTAACATGGCCGGAGCTAGGCTCTGGAGGATCATTGGTCCCAAATTCCCTGTGTTTGTAATCATTATTTGACTCCGAATTGGAGTTTCATATGATATGACGATCGGTAGACGAACCTAACTACATCTATTCTCAATCACATCTGATAAGGTTGCGAAGCCTCTAACGCTGAATATAGTCACATTGACGCAAGTGACTGCGAATCTTCAAGTTACGACAAAATTGATTTTTTGAAAAGGGGAAAGATAAGGGATGTAAAACGGTTTTACATCTCTCGACAGCCTTCGAAGAATTTATCTTTTAATTCTCCTACTTTCAGACTGAGCAAATGCATGCATTCTTTACAAAGAAACTTGTTAACAAGTTTGCTGAAACAAATATCCTTATCGCCTTTAATAAAGCATTTTTCGCAAGTGGTGAAGCGTTTATTCACGATATTAATCATTTAATCCTAAACACCCCGAAAGTATGATCTCTCGGGGCTCTATTTTGTGGGAGGTTATTTCTTTTTGGGTTTACTTTTTCCAGCCTCAGATAAACTAATAGCCAAAGCCTGTTTTGGATTGGTGACGACTGGCCCCTTCTTAGAACCAGAATGTAGGTCACCTGCTTTAAATTCGCCCATAACTTTTTTAACTTTGACTTTGCCTTTTGATTCTTTCATTAGATCCTCAAATTACGTTTTAGTTCTTGCAACTTCTCATACGCCTGCTTTTGCCCAGTGGGGCTATAATCACCTTGTGCAGCATAAGGGGCACTGGCTTGACCAGAAGGTTGATAGTATGGAGATTTGCGATTTGCATCGATCTTCTCTTGAATACTAGGGGCTTTTTGTTGTGGTTTATCCAGACCCCTTGATTTTATGTTATAATAAACAAGTTTTTGTCTTTCAAATCCTTCTGGCATTTCAAGAATGGTATTGGCAAGATGGGGATCTTGCTGTGCAAATTGCTCAGCCTTTTCCATAACTTCATAAAAGTCGCTATTGTTATCTAACCAGTTTTTCTTTTTTTCTTCATAAATTGCCGAATTTACAGCATGTTTAATTTCATTCTGCGTTTCTTGCTTGGTTTTTTCGCCAAATCTGGCTAACTTTTTTTCTAGTTTTTTATGATCAACATAAGGTTCATCCGAACTATCGTCATCATCTTGTGGGACTGTTTTAAGTCTTTGTTCAAGTTCGAGTCTTGCTTGTCTTTCTTCTGCAAGTTTTCTCTCGTATCTAGCTTCTAGCGCTCTAAAATTTAACTCTTTGTCATTTTTTTGAGAACTTTCAGGTGCTTGATTATCAGGTATTGACATATTATATCCTTTACCCTTAACGCTGGGTTGCGGTTGGATGTAATGTCATTAAACTAAATGATTTATATTATCGCAAGAGTTTAAATATGAAATTTGTTATTTTTGGGGTATAGCAAGCTGTTTGCAGTGGTTCGTGACGTAGCGGCCACTCCCCTTTTAAGGAGAAAATGAAACCTACTTTTAACATCAAACAAGTCTGTCCAGTTTGTAATGAAGAACTCTTTCGAGATGGCGAAGGTTACTGGTGTTATAACTGCGTTCGAAAATATGAAATGATTAAGGGTGTCCTAAAATGAAATGTAGAATTTGTAAAACCATAGTACCCTGGCAAGAAATTTACACAGACTTTTATTTCTGCATACATTGTTTTAAGACTTTATCATTAGGTAATAGGGCAACAGAAGGGATGAAAAAATGAATTTTCTCAAAGACTTATACGATCGCTTTTATTTATGATAAAATGGTTAAAATGCATATTTATAGGTCATGAATGGATCTGCAAAAGCGCTTGTATAAAGAAATATTATGATGGTAGAACCACTGCAAATAATTATCTGATAGATGAAATTAGAACTATAATTCTTAGACAATGCCGAAATTGTGGAAGAATCAAAGAGAAGTTTCTTAAAGGCGATTATAGGAAATGAACCTATTGCAAGAACTACACGAACGATTTAAGCCCTACGACCATATCACACCTGCTATTGTGCGTAGATACACAAAGTTTCACTGGGAAGATTGCGAAGAGATACGCGATGCTTTATTAGAAATACGTAAGAAAGAAAAAGAGTTGCTGGCACCGCCTAAAAGAAAGAAGTGGGAGAGGATTAAATGAATTGGAGATCACCAGAAGATGAATTGCCAAAAGGTCAAAAATCTAAATCCATAAGATGTATAGCAATAATATTAGTTGAAAAGGAATGTGGGACTTGGTCTGGATTATCTGATGTATATTTCAGAGCTGACAGTGGTTGGTTCAAATGTGAAGATAATTCACATAAATTTAGTGTTTTGCAATGGATATATTTCGATGAATTAGGATGGCATGAATGATCATGCACACGATATGTTGAATTCTTATGCATGAGAAGGATGTCACGTTCAATTTTTGCGATATTTTATACATGAGGAATGAATGAATATCCGTAATATTATCGAGTCTCACATATCTCATGAAGATGCCGAAATATTCGCAGAATGGGCTTTTGGACCAGAATTTAGAACGATAAATTTATGTTTTGATGCACACAAATATTGGAATGAGAGACATAGATTTATTTTAACTTTAAAGCCAGAATGGAAACCCACGGAAGACATACCTAGGATGATTGAATTGTGGAACTCATGGAAGGACGATGAATAATGCCAACCTACGTAAGAAAGAAAAAGAGTTGCTGGCACCGCCTAAGAGGAAGAAGTGGGAGAGGATTAAGTGAGATATAAAGAAGTTGAATTCTCTATTTTGAAAGGAACTATTATCACATCGATTGAAGGTGGTAAAGATTCTGATGAACTTATTTTTCATCTGATGGATGGTAGAAAGTTTAAGATGTTTCATGAGCAAAGTTGCTGTGAAAACGTAGCTATAGAGGATATTTGTGGGGAATTTGAATGGCTGCTTGATAGTCAAATCTTGATCGCTGAAGAAAGAACAAACGAAGAAAATCCATTAAATCCAGATGATAAAGAATATGGTGATTTTATGTGGACTTTCTACGAGATTGCCACCTTAAAAGGCGCTGTTACAATTCGATGGTATGGGTCTTCTAATGGATATTATTCGGTTTCCGTGTCATTTGTAGAAGTGGGAGATGGTTAAACAACACACTGACGTTTTTCAATGTTTTGACGTTAAAAGCATTCCTGACCTAATATGACTTTATAAGTAAGCATGATGGCAATTCGGATAAATTCAGGTTGAGGGTGTGTTGTTTTTTTTCATATACACGATATGTTGATTTCGTATACATGATAAGGTTGTAATGTTCAATTTTTGCTATTTTTTATACATGAGGAATAATGACATTTAAGGACTATACTGAATGGCATCAACCTAAAAAAGCTCTTCCGCCTATTGGTATGGTCGTTGAAGTATTAGGGCCTAAAGGATGGTTTTACACTAGCTTAGGAAGAGATTATTTTGCATTAGTAGTTATAAATGATGAACTAATTTGGGTTTCTCCTTCATTAACTGATTTTACCTACAAAGAACTTGATATAAAATATTGGAGATATATCCCACCTGATCCTAAAGGAAAGATACCTTTTGTAAAGATTAAGCATCACAAAGGTTATTGGGAACCAAAAATACATTTTGAAATCAACGAGAAATAAATAATGCCAACCTACGACTATAAATGCCCTAAATGCCATAGAACAAGCGAGCAATTCCACAAGATGAATGAAACCTATCTTGTTAGCTGTCCTAAATGCGATGTATGCATGCTCAAACGAATTGGCGCAGGCATTGGTGTGCATTTTAAGGGGACTGGGTTTTATGAGACGGATTATAAGGGGAAGTAACTATGCCGTGTATGTGTTGGTATGATCCACCTGAAGGATCAAAGAGAATTGTAAAAGATGCTTGTAAAACCATTATCGATGAACTTCATGAAATGAGAAAACATGGTGACCCCATAGGTTATGAACTTGCAGATATTAAGGAATTGTTGGATCATTTGTGGGATCCAAAATCATGCAAGAATTATAAGGGGAAGTGATGGATAAAGAAAAAACCATAGAGCAAAGTTTATATGAGAATCAGATTATGCTAGGTCACCTGTGTTCCGATATGAGAAGATTGGAAGAGAAGATCGAGACGATACTTTTTACGGTTTGCAAATCAGACGATGACAAAACCAGAGAATCTATAAATAAATATTTGGCCAGTAATTTTAGAAATAACTTCCTTTAACCGATTGAGAATAAACTGTCAAACTATAAAAGAATTGCTTGTCAATGATTGATGAATTTGTAAAAGTTAGAAAGTTTGTCTAAATCAAGAATGAATTATAGGGTGAAAAATTACTGTTTCGAAACATTAGCAATGTTATCAGACGTTGAGGTGAAATGGCTACAATATTTCAAAGAAAAAACTCTGATGGTTCCATCACCTGGCGAATGCAAATTAGAAGGAAAGGATTAAAACCTTTTATAACTTGTTTTGCCAGCAAAGAAGAAGCAGAAAACTTTGTAGAACTTTATGAAAAAAAATATGTATTAAATCCGGAATGCTTTGAGTGGGATAACTTAATGCAGATTCGTAAAAATGAATTTTATAGAAAGTCTTTCGTAAGATTAGATAAAACCCCCGCCCAACCCTAGGAGAATCATGTTCACCAAATGCAAAAAATGTGAAATCGAAAGAGAATGTAACCATGTTCATCTTGCTCCACAAGAAAAAATGTTCTTTTGCGAAGAATGCGCGTTTCGTATAGATAAAATGGGGTATAAGTGCATTCAGGATTATCTTGATGATAAAAGAGATCCTTGGAAAATAAATTTCGCCCAAACTTAGGACTTTATGAAAGTTATACCTAAAACTAGCTATAACCCTGTATAACTCGCTATACTAATTTAATATATACATAGGACTTTATGATACCCGAACAAATTTACTTGAATGTACATCGTACACATATTAAAGTGATAATCGCAAAACATGAAAAAGATGGCTTTGAGCTTATTCAGAAAGCTGATTTGACCAAAAACAAGGTTTTGCTTACTTTTCAGAGAGTGGTTAATAATTTAGATGAACAACTTTGACATATTTTACAAAACAGTCTCCACAGTCCAATGGAAGCGTCAAGACGTTATTAATGACCAGAAAGATCAAGGCTGGAATTTCGTCAGGGAAGAAAAGGTCACGGCAAGAAAGGTTGCGATCGTGTTTTGGAAGAAGATAGCTGTGCAAGGGAAACTATAAAAAACTTAATTATTGGCGATCGAGGTTTTCAATGAATGAGATTGAACATTTTCCAAACGGTTGGCATAAAGAAATAACTAAAAATAACATTTGCATTTGGTCTGATGAATGGATGGAAAATTATAGGAAACAAAAAGAAAAAGATGATCCCACACCAGACAATCCCTAACTTCTACATTATCCCGGACTACATCACTTTTCAATCAATATTTTTTCAAGCATATGAGCCAATCGTAGAAAAGGTTGAACAAGTAAAGTCTTCTATGCTTAAAACCGAATAATAAGCATCATTTCTCTTTTTCACCAACCTTATAATCCATCACCACAACATCGTCCTGAGTCTGTGTTATGTCCAGATGTATCTCAGTGACCTGTCTTTCTACTCGCCTAGGTGATTCCTGTTTAGATATCTTCTCTGCTTGCTTAGCTGTCTTTTTAACGGTCTTGTGCCTTCTTACGGGCTTTGTATCGTTTCTTTTAAAGTTAAAACAGCAACATGAGTTGCAGCTATCATGGATAGAGACTTGGCTTTCAGCTCTTATACTTTCTGGCATCATAGACACCTCCTAGGGTTGACTTCATTATATCATAAGAGGCAATATAATTTTAGCTTAACAAAGGGGGGCAAATAGATGAAAGTTAACGTATTAGAAGCCCATGACAGACTTCTTCACTTTAAAAAGAGCCAAGAAAATATTATTGTTCAAGGTATTAATGATTGCCTAAAAAAGAATCCAGATTCGTTATATCTGCAATCAAGATCGCCATATGTATATATTTTTGGCCATCCACGCACAGATGACGATGGAGTAACAAAAAGATTGTTATGGCAGCCTAGACTTAGGAAACCTGAAGCTCAAATAAACTCATATCTTGTTCGTGCTACATCCAACACAGATATAGTCGAAATAATTTGGAACATACCTCCTCCAGAACAATGGTCACAATATAAAACTGGTAATGTAACTGAAGATCCTATTGTAAATTACAGCGTACAGATGTTTTTGAGCAATAAAAAGAAGTTAGAAGCACCAGACCCTGATGATTTATCCGAAGAGGTAGGAAAAAATATTTGGGATGAATATATTAATACTAAAAGACAAAAGTCAATGATGGGAAAGCTCTACGATATCAGTTAGGCTAATGATTTTGGCGGCTTCTTTAAATTGACATTTTTAGGCTTTTCGAAACCTGAAACATCTACAATTTTACCAATCTTATTAGGTAAACCTGTCCCATAATAGTCGCCCATGCCCTGTTTTGTATTAGGTGTATGGGCGTTTTTTAATGGTTTTGGCGGCTTCATTTGTCAATGTCCAAGGTTTCATTTTTATATGGAACTTCGTCAATCTTCATTGTTTTTACTTTGCCAAGTGGCAATGCATCTACAACGGATTTAGGATTTCCATGATGACCAACTGGTTGATTTACGCCTTTGCCGTAGTGCGTTCCTGCATTGACAAAGCATGATGATCTTTCGTCATAGGGCGGAGCGTCAAAGTTCCATGGAGATTTCATTTTTTTATCTTGTGGAACTGGATTTGGCTCTTTAAAACCTGATTTCATAATTACCTCTAAGGTTATAAATGACGTATCAAAACCTGAAAATTATTTGATACGCCACCGGTCGGACATTCCCAACCCATAAATTAAAATAGGGAGGGTTTTTGCTCCCCTCCCATAATCCCTGAACGAGGATTAATTTCTGTGTCCTGGCTTTTGTGGGTGGCCGTGGACTTTCTTTTTGTTCATTTCCTGTTGCGATTTGATCGCTTCAGTTGTATCTTCATAATGAGATAGTCCCCCGAATCCTTCGGCTGAACTTTCATCTTTGGTTTTGTGTGGGCCGTCAGGGAATACAGAATCTTTCCCTTTGGCTCCAGCCCAAAACCCGTGGTCATCTATACGTCTACCTGACATAATTACCCCATTGTTTGTTCAGGGTTTCCTTGCGGTTGCCCTTGTTGTTGCATTGATCCCATGCCAGCCATGAGATTTTCTACGAATTTGTTGCTTTCGGAAGTGCGCTTTGCATCTTCCTTTTCGCGATCTTCAATTGAAGCCTGATTTTGTTCTTCCTGATTGATATCACCCATACGTAGGGCTGTCTCTACTTCACCAAACTTAGCAATCGTCTCGACTAATTGCTCAAGAGCTGCCATCTTCTCTTTGGTTGCCATTGCACGATTCTTCTCGATCATGCTTAAGCGTTCTTCAAATAGACCGATATTGGATTCTGAGCGTCCATGTCGTTCTCTGGCGTTGGCAAGATTGTAAACAGCCTTAGACATGAGGTCTTTTAGCTTAGCTTCTTCAAAGGCATGCTGAATGTTCATCATTTCGGCTTCGGCTGCAGCGGCTTTTTGTTCTTGTTCTTGCAGATATGGAATGATCTCGCCTTTTCCGGTGATATTTAGCTTTGGAATAATCATGGATGGAGGGAATACCTCGCGGCCAAAGGTCTGATTGATATCCAGCATTTGCTGAGCTTGCAAGTTTTGCTGTGTCGGTGTGAGATCAGCTTCTTCAACTATCACTTGGTATTTAGCAAAAATACGAGAGAAGAAGTGAGGTGTTGGCTCTTCGCCTATGATTAAACCAACCTTTGCAGCATTCCAGTTGTTTAGCACAATTTGCAATAAAAGATCACCTAAAAGCTTATCGGCATAATCCCATTGGTCGAAGTATTTTTGGAATACCATGAGGTTAGCAGCTTGTTTAATAAGCGCTGTGAGGCTACTAATTTGCTTATCGTTTTGCCCCGACCAGTTTTCAAGGTCAATCCCGCTAGTTTTGAATACCAGATCAGCCATCTGTTGAGCGAGTGCGAGGTCTGATTCAGGGACACCGGAAGGCACGATTTTCTCACAATCCGCCAACTCGTAACCTTCATTGATGATAATGTCATGACCTTGACCGCTTTTCTTGAGATTATCTTCATTGGCCACTGCGCCAACCTTTCTTTTCCAACCCGCATTGATCGTCGCCTCGGTAATATCATTATTGATAATTACTTTGTGATTAAAGAGAAACTGAGGATCGCGCATAGTGCGCATGAGACTACGGACTCTTAGATCGTAATGATTGATATGAGGCTCGTAGTTCCAAAAGTACGGAACGAATGGACATTGGCTAAATCCCATAGGATTTTCGCCTTGATACATCAATTGATCGTTTAGAACTACTGCAAGCTTCCAAATTGGTTGTTTGACTGTCACCAATTCCATATCAGGAATGTTATAGAGCACTTCATCTATATTTTCCATTCCTTGCGCAAAGTCAAAGAACTGATTGCGAGTTTTGGAATACAGTCGTTTTTTAGATCCTCTCCACTTATACCATACATAGGATAAGACCATTAAGTCATTGCGAGCCATGTTGTAATTTTCGGGAAGGAAATAGAAACTACCGTATCGCTGAGGTGCGCCGGACATAGGCCTTATCATCTCGATTTTATCCTCAAAGCGATCTTCGGCCTCTTGCTTGGAGATATACTCTTGACACCATACAAAATTAGCGTCGCTCATATCTGGTGAACGGAAATAAGGGTCTACCAAGAATGAATTATATTCCCAAATCTTAACCTTAAGACTTCCTTGTGCGGCATCCTCTTTATAGTCTAAATAGGGCTGCATTAAGCACATACCAGCCACGGCAGCTAATTCCTTAGCTTTAGACTTTTGCTCGTGTATATCGCCTCTATTGCATTCCGTTGTAATTAACTTAGTGTATTGATCGGTAGTCTTTGGGTCGGCGCCTTCAGTGGGAACATATGAAAAGTTCTTTCTGTGCTGTCGCTCATAGCCCGTGACCATGTTTATTGGCTGCTGGCTAATATTAAAGTAGAATTTTTGTGCTGAACTTTGATAGGCTGTATTGAAATAGCGGTTTACGTAGTCCTGAGCACCAGCGTAAAACATGGTATCAATGTTTGACTGATTCCATCGAGATTGCTCTATTGGCTGGAATTTGGAATACAGGTTATCTAACCATTGCCTCACATTACCTTGTGAAGGCTCTAGATTGTTATTCCATGGTGCTAAATAAATACCCAAGGGAAGACCTTTTGACGTAAAGTGCTGTAAAATAAGAAGATACAAGAAAGTAATTATTATCACAAGGGGATAAAATGGGAGTTCAACTCATGAAATACACAGAATTAATGGCCAAAATTGATGAAAAGTTTAAGCATAGAGATATGCAAATTACTTATTTGATAAAATTAGCTGAAATACAAAACGAAGCAATCGAAAAGATTAAAGTTGTTCTAGATAATATAACTGAAAATGAGGATAAGTCTGATAATGATGAGTGCGACAAAGAATGCACATGCAATGAAGAATTAACTAATCTTCGCAACATGCCCGAAGAAGTTTTAAAATACTTCCGTAAGATTCTAACAGGTAGAGAAAGTTAAAACGAGCGGGGGGGCTGCCTGATTTCCCTTCCATGCTCAAATGTATTAGTCATCCGGCCGGGATTGATATCTTTGTGTTTGTATGGATCATAGACTGAAACATGATGGGTGGCTATGGCGTAGCGTAAAGCATCGACGGCATGGTCATCCTTTTTTAGTGGCTCATCCCATCCCTTGATTGCTTGCTTTTGATCCCATACATAAGTTTCTACTTCTCGAATCAGATTCTTACATTCCTCACATATTGTAATCGTTCCTCGCTTCATTTCGCTTGTGAGCATTGTAATGCCATCCAACACTTCATTGTTAGCATCCACCATGTGAACGCCTCGCTTGCGCATCTCCACTTTAAATGCTGCTGCTGAGGGATCAATGTAAATGCTTTTAACATCATAATCGCCAAGGAAAGCTTGCACATCATCAGCGAATTCAGAGTTAGTCTTTTGACGTTCACGCTTTACGGGATCCCAATAGTATTCTTTTTCCACCCATAGTTTCTTACCTTCCTGAGTATAACGACCTGTAGATACTCCAATAAGGAGACAACAAAAGGGATTGACCGCTCCATAATCGATAGCAGCAATCCAATACTCAGCAGCGCGAGGAGGCTTAGAAACAACATGAATCTTAGGATCGAAGAAATCAAAAATAGACCCTTCAGCAAGACACCATAGCCCAAGGTAATTCCTCTTGTAAAATATGCCTGTGAGTGAGTTCTTAAGTCTGTCTTTATAGGATTGCTCAAGATAAGGATTATCTTCCAGGGTGAAGTGTAAAGCGTAATAATCCGGATTGCCCCCTTCCGCTTGATCTATCCAATGTTTTAGCTTGTGAGATGGATAAGAAGGATTCATCGCTGCAAAACCCTGGCTCCAAGGCTCAGATAGGCGAGTATCGATCATGTCTATAATAGACTCAGGATAAAGAGTCATCTCATCGCAATAGCAGAGTGACATAGTTAGACCTTGGAAGTTACCAATAGCGCCTTCATCCTTCGCGCCAAGCACGGATATGACTTTATCTTTGTAGAGTAGCTTTTTACCCGACCATGAACAGAAAGGGCGAAATATCGCCAACTCTTGAGATTCCAATAACAACCTAACTACGTTACGATAAGCGGTGTCAAATGTATGCCCTACAATGTAGATTTTGCTATCGATACACCTATCTACCTTGTGCATAAACGCAAATAGCGTTCCTACAGTTTTACCTGTTCTAACGCTGCCATGAGCAAGGTTCCATTTAGCTTTTGAATTGATGATAAATTGGAGTTGTTTAGGCGAGAGAGGTTCTCTCATTCAACATTCTCTTGAGTGTTTTGCTTCTGTTGGAGGAAGTCAACCATGTCCATGGTCTTATCAAGAGTTGTTTGTTGCTCTTGTGTGACTATAGAAAGTTTATCTTCGTTGCGTTGGCCAAGACGGTTTTTACCGAGCCAAATAAGCATTGTATTATCGCCTGAGTCTGTGAGACCTAAAGCTCTTTGATATTGCTTATGTCTTATTAATGATTCACCCTGAGCACGTCTTTGCTGTTGAAAAGCAGTAAAAGTCATATTATATCTTTCTTCAATTCTACGATATAATGTATCGGGGTGCATGTGAAATCTAGATGCAACTTCAGTACCTAAACAACCAGCTTCTAATAAATCGTCTACCATATTCCAATCAATCGGTATTTCTGGTCGTGACATAAGCGTTATGAAATGAATGGTTTAGGATCTATTTTATTTTTCTTCACATATTCATTGATCTTAAATCAGATCATATGATATATTGATGTGTAAGAAAGCAAGTTCGCTTGATAGGGTGTAAAGCCCCAAGTTTGAGCTACTTACACCAATAAATAACATAAACGATGAATAGGAGTCAAGAGATGAGAACAGAAATATATGAATTAGCATTTTATCAATCCTGCTATACGTCAAATAAATATGATTGGGATTTTCACTGGAAATTGCATGGCAAAGATCGAGAGGATTATATAAATGGCTGGACAGATGGTGACACGGTAAAAAGTAAAGATATCAGTTATTCTAGTTATATAAGAAACGCAACAAATTAAGGAGTCAAGGAAATGGATATAACTTTAGCACAATGTGAAAAAAAATATGGAAGTGTAATATGGAAAAATAAAAAGTTGATCATGACGCAAGAACCATATCTAAGACAAATTGACAATGAAACATTCTATCAAGCAACAGTGGAAGATGAAGAAGGGACAGAATATATATTTTTATGTCCATGCAATGCTCAACTTTTAAAAAAAGACACAAAGATTAATTTTTCCAATTTTAAGATTTATTAAATTGAAAGGAATCAAAAGATGGGCGAATTCATGGAATGTAGCGCTTGTTTCTTAATGATTTGTCTAGGAATATGCATGATAATTTTAATCATAAAAGCAATGAATTTTTAAATTTAAGGAGTCAAGGAAATGAGTATGTACAGATGTGATGAGTGTGGATGCAAAAGATACACGGATGAAGACGGATATAATGAAACAGAAGGTTTAATCTGGTGTGATTTATGCAAAGACATGCTTGATGAAGCCATTAGTAGCAAAGATAAACTAATGAAGGATATATTTGTATTTATGGGAATGAAAAAAATGGGCGAAATGTGATGTTTTTGCGATGGCAAAACCTCATTTTCTCGAGTGAGTAAAATATATAATTTACAAATCAAATCAAGGGATTTTTATGTCATGGGAAGAAAGAAATAACGAGATAGACCAAGAAAAGGCTAAAGATAGTGAAGATAAAGTTAAAATTGGCGGGCGTCGCGATGAATTGCTTGGCATGCTGCTTGACACTATCAAATACAGTGAAGATCTTCCGCCTCATGTTAGATCATCCTTCGTTACGTATTTAGATTTAGAGGGAGCGTTAGCTCTTATATACGCCATACTTAGAGAACCTCAAGGTTAGCTCTTATTCTTACGCTCTCAGGCTCTGCATTAAATTCTTGCAGGGCTTGGGCTATTAATTGCTTAATGACAGGATCATCAGGGTTTAGATAGAAGTTATCATAAACGAGGTGTTTAGTCCTCTGAGTCTTTTCACTGTCTTTGATGGTAATAGTAAGTTCGGAGCAAGTTGCGGGGAGTTGGGAGGATATTTCATTCACTATTGTAGAATTATGATAAGTTTGATCTAAAATTTCTTCAGTAGTTGGCTCAATCATCGGGTTTAATACTCTTAAATAAAATGTACAAAACATGAAAAAGGTATCCTAATGCGATACCTAGTAGGAGCATTTGGGCTAAATCGTTAGTCGAAAAATCTTCTAGCATTTGCCTTTCATTTTCTTAGCTTTGTCTACGATCTTGTCGTTTTTCTTGTCGGCTTTTAAAAGCTGTTCAGTTTCTTTAACAACTTTTTTTTCGCTACCAAGCACCTTTTTGATCTTTTTGTCCATAAAATATTCCTGAAATTCTGGTAAATAATCTTCTAACATAAAAAACCCGGAAACCCGGAGGGGTTCAGTGCCGTCCGGGGCGGCAGCAATTAAAAAGCTTTTACAATAGCCGCTGTTACGGAGTGGCTAATGCTGTGCTGCTCTCCTCTATGATAGGTATACTGCACACGAGACAAAATGCCATCGGCTACAGGATAAGATAATCCAATTAAACCCTGCCATGCAAAATCTGAGTCTCTTCGCTTTTCACTATCCGAATGCGTATCATATTTAATTTTTAGCTCAGTAACGTTATTGCCATATCCAATACCCAAACCAAAATAGGGAGTCAACTTGTAGGTTGCTAGCTGGTTAACGTCATAAATTAAATTTATCATGTACGACCATGAGTGCTTTGACTCATATTTTTTGGATTCTAGTTGGTCAACGCCCTTGTCTGTGTAAACTTTTCTTTTAGCACCATTGCGAAAAGTAACCTCTGCCTCAGCTCGAATTTGATCGCCCACATCTTTTCCATAAACCAAACCAACTGCATAACCCACTTTTTGACCAGAATTAGAATCATTGGTTTTATAACTATAGTCCGTGCCACCATGAAATCCGACATACTGCCCAGCAGATAAAAAAATGGGCAATGAAAATAACGCTGTAAAAATTAACTTTTTCATAAATTTCCTTTAAATGTTTAAGCTACAGGCTTGTTTCCTGTTGAATCCCATGCCATAAAGGCAATAAGCCCCAAGAGAAACCCACCAAAAAAAATACCAAAATAAACGGGAATATCCATCTATTTTTCCTTTATTTTAATTAGCTCACAACATATCTACAAGGCATATATGCTATGTACAAATATATCATAAGTCTAATTTTCTGTATATAACACATCTTCAAAAATATATTCAAACTTTTCAAGTATTTCAGCATAACCCTCAGACAAGATCATGGACTTTTTTTCTTCTTGCGCCGATTGGCCTGCCAATAAGTTGGACTCTTGTTCCTGAATTAGAGCCGCCATCATTTCTGCAAAGTGCTGGATTCTTACTTCGAGAGATTTTTCCATAACAGAGCCTTTCCTCTAGCTTAGCTAGAATTTCATGAAAAGAATTTTTAGCCAGAATTTTAGTCTGTCCTAAATCAATTTTTCTTTCAAATATTAAATCAATGATCTGGTCATCAGTAAGTTCAATTTCTTCCATTATTTTTCCTTTAAAAGTTTTTTGCAAAAACCAAGTAAAGTGTCAATCATGCTTTCGCGTTGAAGCATCGTAAGCCAATTAGGGCTTTCTACCCCTTGATACTTAGGCATATTACGCTCAATCTTGAATTGATACCATTCATTTTCCATTTCTTTCAATTCCTTACGATCATATGCATTCAACATTCTTTACCTCGTTACAATTTTAATGGTTACTGGAAAAAGCTCTTCAACGGCCTTTCTTTTAATTTTTGACATTGGGGTATCCATTCCCTTGGTGTCAACAAATTCGACCTCGCCAGAGGCAAGGAAAACGGCAAAATCGACTACGTATTTAGATCCGGGGATTTCAAAGGGAATTTGTCGAAGGAAGAACAAGACTTCACCAGTTGCCTGGCGAGCTTTAAGCTGATTGTAATATGACCGCTCAAGCTTGGAGGGAAATTTCTTTCCATCTGCTTCACAAGACTTTGCGTTAAATTTATGTTTAATCATAGGAAACATTTATCAGCCTATCGATTTTTTGTCTTGCACAATTTGCATTTTTCAGTTATTTCTAAAGCAAGTCTAAAGTTTTTCATGATTTAGACTCCTTGTTGAGGTTGATTTTCCCCCGTTACTTGCGTTTCGGGGGTTTTTTATTTAAAAGGGAAACGCCCCTTGTATATCATCTGTCTCAGGCTGGCTAACCTGCACATTCTTAGCCATATATTCATCAACTGCCTTCATGATGGTCTCTTTGAATTTTTCGTCCAGATTCCTTTCTTCAAATGCGATGAATGGGTAATACTTCTTTTTACCCTCTGAATCTTCATATTGCCTAGAAGGTAGATTAATCCACCTCTTAGTACCGTTGTTAAAAAGAGTACATTCACGGATGTTTAGTCCTCCCCACTTCATCATTTTGCAAGTAAATCGAGCAACAAGTGCCCCTTTATTTAGATGTTCAAATTTCAATATTTCAATCATTTTTTTTCTCCATTGTGTTGCAATAACTTAAATACACGTCCATAGCATGCATAAACTCTAACTTGTTCGTTTGATAATTTTCCTTATCTTTATCGGTAAATAATTTTAATGTTGCCTGCCAAAATATCATGTAAGACTGAGAGTCTCTATATTTCATTGGCATGCAATTTTCCAAACCTTCCTTAAAAGATAACGGTTTGTCTGGCTCTAATTCCTTACATTTAGATTGGACTGTCCAATTCAAAACATGATTGCATAAAGTCATCGCATAAACGGCGGCTTCCTTGCTGATTTTATAAATTTCTTCTACAGAATTTCCATGCTCGATCATAATTTGTACAAGATTTTTTAGCTCATGCCTAAGATAAGTTTCGGGCCTTAATTTCCTGCGGACAAGATCAAAGAGGTTTGAGTCTCGTATTAAATTTCCTACATCCCATTCTTGGGGGCTATAGATTTGCATTGTGTTGCTTTTAACTTTCATCTTCGTAATATCCATTTTTTAAATATAAATCTAAATGTTTTCTTTTGTGCCTAAAATCTGAAAAATTGGTTTTTATCCACTCTCTTCCGCTTTCTTGCCTTTCCATATTTTTCTCTAAAAACCAAAATATGGATTTCCATTCGTTATTTTTTTCATCCCAATAATAATTTTCTAAAATTGATTTAACGCTCTCCACCTTAATCTCTCCTTTTAAAAAATTCGGGATCATTATCTAAGCTTTCCAACCTTAAATCTTTACCATAAAATCCTCTTTCTTCAATTCTTCCTGTGGGACCGTCAAAAGTAAAATCAATATTTGCCGTTTGACCTAAACGATTTTTTACAATTATTACGCTCATCATGCCCGGTCTTTTATCTTCATCTCTATGCAAAAGCAGGATCGAGTGTGCATCAGCTTCAATTTGACCAGATTCTCTTAAATCGCTTTTTACAGGTAATCGATCAGAGATTTCGGATTGCCGATTTAACTGCGCAATACAAATAACTGGGATATTTAGATTTTTTGCTATAGCTCTGAGACCTTTTGAAACATGTTGAATTTCTTCTTGCTTGTTAGTAAATCTACCATCTCCCTTGACTTCTGAAATATAGTCGATAAATATAACATCAACCCCGTCAGCTAAAACCCATCTTTTAGCTCTTGCAGCAACTTGGCTCAAAGGTAAATTTGCTTGATCGTCAACTATAATCTTGTCGCCAACATTTTTATACTCTTTAACAACAGCTTGATACATATCAGGCGTCAAACCTTCTCCTCTAGATAGTGTTTTATGATCAACACCAGCAGCTACACAAGCATATTTTTCTAAAAGCGTATCTGCATCCATCTCTAAAGAAAAGAAACCAACCTTTTTACCTCTTTTAAATAATCTATTTATTAAATTTAAAACGAAGGTTGTCTTTCCAACTCCAGGACGAGCACCAATAATTATGTAATGTTTTTTATTAAATCCTTCTAAGATATTGTCAAGCAATGGATAACCCGTAAGATGCCCTTCAATAGTGTTTTTACCGTCTCTAGCTTGTTGCTGCTTCCATTCAACATATTCTAAAAAAGATTTTCCAGATTCTTTAAAGTTTTTAGCTCCAATTTCTGTCAAAGTTCTCGAATTTCTTCCACCAAGCGTCTTAAATAATTCCTCAGAATCGGCCAGGAATTTATTCTTTAATTCCTCTGTATTAAGTTTTGCCCCGGATGCGTTATCCATCATTTCTTTGCAAAAAAGAATAGTCTTTCTTGCGATTGAATGATCTCTAACAATCTCAATATATTGCATGTAACCTGATATTCCAAAAGTGTAGGTTTGCAATCCATTGATTAATGAAATGTCAGCATATTCAGGAAAAAGCTTTTGAGTCTCAGCTAATAAACTTATAGCATCAATTTTCCTGTCTTTTGAGAAAAGACAATATCCGGCCTTAAAAAGCGCTCGGTGTTCTGCTATTGAAAAGTCAGATTCCTCTAAATTTTCATATACTGCATTGACACAATTTATCGAATTCATCATCCGACCTAGGACAATTCTTTCGGCATCATGGTGCACCGGAAGTGTAATATTCATGAAGACTCCTTGTTGCTTAAAAGGTTTATTTTTTTCTTTTTTCTTTTAGATCTACTCGATAAACAGACATTTTCATCCAAATTTTTTGACTCAACAATCCATTAAATGCTTCAAATGCACCAATAACCCTTTCATCACTAACTAATTTATCTGGATAATCCGTATTTGCCTCATCTCGAATATACATCAAAAATTCAGCTATAAAATCTTCTAATTCTATGCAAAATCCATTCACTTCATCATAGTCCATATTTACTCCTTTTTTTTACGTTTTGCTAAAGCATAATTTTTGCTACAGGCCAATGAAAGAGAGTGTCTCGGTTTATCAATTTTTGGTGTTTTTTTAAGAACCCCCTCTATTTCGTCTTTTTCGGCCCTTGTTTGCTGATTATATATATACTGGCACTGTTCTATTACATAGGGCGCTCCGTCCTTACCAATGAGGCTTAAAATGAGTTCTTCGGGTATTTCCCATTCAGAGTTTCGATTCTTATCTTTTTCAGATGCAAATTGTTTAAATTTTTTCGCAATTTCTTTTGCTTCGAATTTTTCTTCATCCGAAGGAGGATTTAAATTTTCTTCAAAAAAAACTACTCCTCCTCCTTTTTCTTTTTTTATCTCTTTTTCCTTAGTAGTAGTTTCTTCCTTAATAGGTTTATTAATTGGACCCTCAACGTTGAGGGTCGCGGGACCCTTATTTTGAGGGTTCCGCAAACTTTTCTTTAAAACATACGTCTTTCTCTTTGTTCTCCAACCATTTGCGGTTAAAACATTCTTACTTTCAGTTTTGATTAATTCGAATTCTTTAAGCGTTCTTATCCATCGATTTATTGTGCTTATGTCCACATCAAATTCTTGTGCAAAATGCTTATCTTCGGCCCAGCAATAACCTTCCTGAGAAGAAAGAAATTCGATCTTTTTCAAAAGCTGAGCAGGTCCAAATCTAAGTTTTTTTGTTTTTTTAGGAGATTTTTCAATTTCTACACAGTAAGAATGGGATTCTTCTTCGACGTAAAAGTCTACTGCTAAGATACACATGACACGCTCCATAGTTTTTGTTGATAAAAACTATCGAGAGCGTTAAGATTGAACCATCCCTAGTACAATCTTATATTTGTCTTCTCGATAGAGCCCCGGCAACATCCGGGGCTTTTGTCTTTAAGGAAGTTACTCTCTTCTTCAAATTTCTCTCAAGTAAAAAGAAATTTTATCTCAAAGCGCTAATCTTCTTTTACTTCTGACGAATCTTTTCCAATCGCTTGCGACAAATTCAATAAATCTTGTGATATTGCAACAAGCAATTCCCTTGGTTTTTTGTAAGTTATCTGCACAATAGCGGGTATCATGTAGATCATAGCTGACAAAGCCATGTCTGGTGTGATTTTATTAACCTGGAAATATTCATAAAGACCGCTAATTATTTTCATGTTAGCCTGTAGATATTCTTCATTTTCCATTCCTTAGCTCCTTGACCGTCACTTGGCCTCCAGTATATAACTCAATCTTGGTGGCTAACTCGTAGCCAGGTTGCGCTAGCCCTCTGTTGACCAGTCTAAAATAGTTGGGGTGTACTCCTAAATCTCTAGCCATTTTGGCAGCTGTAATGCGACTATTAAATAAGTATTCGCGAATTGTCATGTTTAACCTCCTTTTGGTAATACATTAGCAGATCGGATGATTTATGCGCAAGCGCAATGTTTTTGTTGCTTTAAATTCGGATCATATGATATATTGGTGTTATCGAAACAAGTACGTGATTAACGCGGACACCTCAGAGGCCCGTTGCTAAAGCTGGAACGCTAGATAAAACAACCTAAACGCAAGATAGGAGTTAAATATGAATAACATAGATGAACTAGTAAATATCACTTACAAGCTGAGTCAGACGCTTGAAGCTATGGCCGCTAACGAATTAAGGTTTGGTTGGAACTTGGGTCACCAACTAGACCAATTAAGCTACGATACCTTGATCGTCGCGAATTCCCTTAGAGAAATTAGCAATCAGTTAGTCGGGGGTGTCGCATGAGTTTTGACCCAGATTGCAGATACATAGAAGAGATGGAATATATGGAATCCTACATGGAAAAAGTTCGAGAACAAGTATTGAAAAAGCTATCGCCAATGGAGATAGCTGCTCTTTTTGAGGACTTGAAAGAGTTTATTTATAGGTTTAGAGAAGAAGAAGATCTTAAACGCGCTGACTCGGAGTTAGATTAATATGAATAATTCAAGCGATAATATAAATGAATTGGCAGCTGCACTATCAAAATGCCAGGGACAAATGTCTCCTGCGATTAAAGATAGTATCAATCCGCATTTTAAGAATAAGTTCGCAACCCTTTATAGTATTTGGGAGGCTTGCCGAGAGCCTTTAAGCAATAATGGGCTGTCTGTGGTCCAGACTATGGACTTTATATCAGAGAGACTGTGTTTAACAACGAAATTGATGCATTCTAGTGGACAGTGGCTAAGTTCGACTGTTCCTGTTATCTCTGCAAAGAACGATGCGCAAGGAATCGGGAGCGCTTTGAGTTACTTCAAGCGTTATAGTTTATCTGCTCTGCTTGGAATTTGTACGGCAGACGAGGATGACGACGGTAATGCTGCCATGCCAAATGAAAATACAAAGACTCCTAAAGCAAAAGAAAAGCCTAAAGCCGAAACCATCACCGCTGAACAATGCGCTTGCTTGGTGGAGGTTGAAAACGGTTGCTCCCCTGAGTATATGAAAAAAGTCAACAAACACCTGAAAGACCTAGGGTTTGAGTCTCTTTATCAAATTTCTCAGGATTTATATCCCCAAGTGCTAAATGGAATGAAGAAAAATGCAGAAGTCGAGAAGAATAAAAATGTTTAACTCATATTTTAAGGATAAAAATGAAGATCTACGAGGATCTCCTACAGGGATCGCCCAATTGGTTAGAGTTCAGACGGCTGCACGTTGGAGCAAGCGATTCAGCAACCGTGATGGGACTAAACCCCTGGCACACGAAGCTCCAACTGTGGCAAGAGAAGTGCCTAGGCTGGACAAAGGAGGTCAATAATGCGATGCGTCGCGGTACTCAAATGGAGGAACAAGCACGCAAGGCTTATGAATTACACTCCGGATTGCTGGTTCAACCAATGGTTGCTGAGGATGATATCTATCCATTCATTTCGGCATCTTTTGATGGGATCAGCATTGATTTTGAAAATGTTGTTGAGATCAAATGCGGTAAAGCATCGCATAAACTTGCTCAACACGGAGAAATTCCAAGTTACTATTATGCGCAATGCCAACAGCAAATGTACGTAGCTGGCGTACAGTTAATGGATTACTGGTCTTTTGACGGAACCGAAGGAATTTTAATTCCCGTAGTCCGTGATAATCAGTTCATTACGACACTTCTTGAAAAATTAATCGAATTTTGGGATTGTGTTCAGACAAACACACCACCCAGAGGTTAACTATGAGACAGTTAGAAATGTTTCCAGAATCGGTTGATTACGAAAAAGAATTTTACAAAATTAAAGAAGACATGACAAAGCTTCGCAAGTCCCTTTTTGCTCAGCAGGGGGATTTGCGAAAGCAATACACGGAAGTTGCCCATGAACTTCAAATGCTTAAACTAAACATTTGCAAGGGAAGGATTGTTTTATGATGTGTGATGCTCAGGTATTGGAATATATAATCATTAAACGAGAAGAAAACATTAAGATTATGCATGAAGCCGATAGCATGGAAACATTTTTCTTTCATCAAGGTAAAGTCTATGCCTATCATGAAATTATTAGGTTGGTTTTAGATGCACAAGATTAAACCCTGCTTTGACTTAGAGGGCGAAGTGTTTGGTAATTGGAAAGTATTGCAACAAGTCCAATGCCCTGAACACTTCATATCTCACAAGACGCAAGCTCATTGGTTATGCGTTTGCTCTTGTGGGCATAAAAGCATCGTAAGGGGCGAGACTTTAAGATCTGGACGAAGCAAGTCTTGCGGATGTGCAACGCTTAATCAAAGTGTTAAAAACAAAACTCAATAATTATATTAAATATCCGCTAAAAAATGTTTGGAAAGGCGATGCAGATCCTATAACTCCCTCAGTCAATCCCCCTCCATTTCCTGTAAGTCTCATGGTCACAGTTTCGCCAGCTATTAACTTAACGATCACAGAAAAACTTTGCTGAGGGTTGTTAAATGCAACGTCCCAATAAGACCTTGAAACTCTAAAAACTCCAGCTGTTGAGCAATTAAAATCGACAATATTGTCGAATGGCCCACTAATATAATTTGCACAGGTTATAGCTCCTGAAAGAAAGTAAAGCCCTGGCACTGGAGCAGTGAAAACACCTGTAGCATTGTTATAATTACTTCCCTTATCAAATATCTCTGTATCACAAATAACCGTGTAAACTGTGCCGTCCCCTGTTTTATCGTTTGATGTGCTTGCGCTAAGGTAAGCTGAAAATGCAACCGTTGGATTGAGATTGTTTTGTGTTGTAACGCCAATTACAGCACCCGATGTAAACACCAAGTCGCCATAATTGAGTGTTCCTGCCCCATTTATTGAAGCTGCATTGCTAGAAGAGATAGTCGTCGAAGTCATAAGGGTGGTTGTGCTGATCGTTGCCGCAACAGCTGAACCAGAATTTAACACACATCCCGTGACTTTATTTACCCCGCTCCCACCAATAATTAGGTTGGTAACGTTTCCGACAGTAGTTCCAGTCATATTAGAAAAATCAGTATCAAATGCTCTAAGCGTAGCATTTCCTGAAGTTGTCACAGGTAAAGCAAATGTGCTGTTATAAAATTCGTTGATCCCGCTTGAATTAGTGTTTGCTGTAGTTGATGGGACTGTTGTCGATCCCCCGTTTGTAAAGTAAGAGCTATAAAATCCAATCACGGAAGAATTTAAATCCGTTCCTGACATGGCAAATATTTTAGATCCTGCATCTGATGCGTCACCAGAACAATAACTTAATCTAATCTCTGAATTCACAGCTGTATTTGTAAAGGTAATTCCTGTGGCTGTTCCCTGTACGATTATTTTACATCTAGTTAGAAAAAGCTGTCTGACTTCATTGCCTGAGTGTGTAATACAAGATCCACTTGTACGCTGGAATCGTATACCTGAAACACAAAAGTAAGTTCCAGTAGCCGTATTATCTAAAGTTAAAGTTCCAGATATGATAACTGTCCCAGCAATGTCATCATTAAATGCCACTAGGTTACATTCGTTTTTAAGGGTTAGCGTTTCATTATAGGTTCCAGGCATAACCATAATCGTATCGCCTGGTCCAGCGGCATTTAATGCAGCTTGGATTGTCGTGTGCGTGCCGTTTGGGTTAGCTGTTGTTGATAATGGATCTACTATCCATCTTGCTGGTGACATAGGGTTAATTTTAATAATATGACCCGCAACATCTGCTACAGTAGTGCTAAATGGTGTTACCTGCTCGTTTAATTGCCCCTTAAACTGAATATTGCTTGGAGGCGTATCAGTTGTAAGGCTTGGGAATACCTGCGTGTTTGCATTGTCAGATAATGACAGAAGTTCTGTTGTGTTAGCTAAAAATTCAATCCATTCCGCTTGCAATTGCCCAGTTGGATTAGTCGAAGTATGGATATTGCTGAAGCTGTTGAGATACCATAAAGTTTTTAGAGTAGAGTTAAACCAAATCTGCCCAACTTTAAACGTCAGCGGACCCGAGAAAACATCATTGGCTGTCGGATCCCTGTTAATGACAACAGGCCAAAACATGCCAGTTGTTCCTGGCCCTTGTGAATATGCCTGCTGAGAAAATGAAAAGTTGGGGAATGTCATAAGCTAAACCTTTAAGAAGTGTATTCGGTAATTATCAAAACAGCCTCAGAAACTCCGCCGAAATATCCATTTCCTGAACCATCGCCATTTATATAAAATGTAGAAGTTCCTGAACCTAACCGAATTTGAAAAGTTGTTGCTGAAGTTGTCCCTGCTGTCATATAATGTACTAAATTAACTAAAGCTGGAGCACTTGTCGGAGCAAAAAAGGCATTTGCTACTAAAGCATTAGAATTAGCATCTTGAAAAAGAGCGGATACCCAATATTCATCGGCTGCCGAGCTTCCATAACCAAAAAATTCAATCATTAAAATGTTTGAAGAATTTTTCGGTGTTATTGTGGCTGTTAAAACTTGTGAACCTTCGGTGATTTGTGGGATTGAATTATCACAAGGCAAGTGAGTGGAGCAAGTAACAACAGTTCTTATATTTGATCGAATAACTTGAATAACGGGATTACTTACTGTAACACCTGTTCCGCCGTCAACAACCGCTAAAACTTTAGGTTTATAAGACATAATTCTCCTTAAATCTGAGTTATATAATACAAAATTTTAACGTTGATAAAATTGTTATTCGCTGCGTTGCCTGCAAATGCCGCTGTGGCGTTGTGTATGCACACAAGTCTGTTTTCCATGTTCGCTATTGCTGCTCCCGATATCGCCGTGTTAAGAGATTGAGAATAAACTGAAGCAGTACCCAGAATAAGCGCAGACGTCATGATAGAAGCATTTATCGACTGTCCTGTGGTGTTTGTATAGCGTATATTTAAGTTTCCTCCGCCTGTAAAAGCGTTTGTGCCGCCATAAATAAATTTAACCATAACGCTAATTACAGTTATGACAGTTCCAGCTCCCTTCGCTGCTACGATAGTGATAGGAGTGGTAAATAGCGATTTAATCTGTGCATTTGTTAAATTTAATGTAGCACTATAAATAGTGGGATTTGCAGACGTCCAGTTTGTACCATCAGATGTTAATAGGTTTCCAGTCGTTCCTGCTGTGTTTGGATATGTAGCTGTTGTACCAACCCAGTTTGTACCATCTGCTCTAAGTATTTGTCCAGTTGTTGCCGCTGAATTTGGATAAGTTGGTGTAGAGTATACGTTATTGGTCCCGTCTGATATTAAAACTTTTCCACTATCACCGCTTGCAGATGGATAAGTTGGAGTAGACTCAACAAAATTTGTGCCGTTAGATTGTAAAACTTTTCCAGATGTTCCAGCAGTAGATGGATAAGTTGCTGTTGAAAAAGCTGGGTTTACTCCAATTCCTTGACCCTGAAGAACAGTTCCGGAAGCTCCTGTTGGTATGGAAGATGTGTTTGTTATTGTTACGACATTACCAAGAGCGCTAGTTGTTATTCCAGTTCCTCCAAGTACATTAAGAATATTAGCACTTGGTGTGGCTGTTCCTAAATCAGTTACAAAACTAGTCGGGATCTGAGGATTGGAATTGGCTGCATTGGTAATTCCAGCTTGACTCATTTAACTTCCCAATTCTAGCTTTTTAAGAATGAGATAAATATTTTCAATCTTCTTTTCTATGATTTGAACTTGTGTTGATGTGTTGGATGTTCTAAGAGATGCATTTTGAAGATCTAACTGTGTCGATTGGAATTTGGTTTTTAGATCGGTCAGTTCATCTGTTAAGTTATGATTAGGCTGCTCAGATTCTTTAACTTTTGAATCAATCATTACCTGAGTCTTTTCAGTCACATTCTTGAGCTGATTTGTCATATTAAAATGATTGCCCTGAACTGTATCTTGAAGGTCTTTTATGACAATATTGAATCTTTGGACTTGAGCATCTAAATTGGTAGTATTCTCAGATGTAATTCTTTGATTCTCAAATAATACTTTACGGCTTTCTTCTACCAATGTTCTTAAGCTATTATAGCTCATATTGTTCTGAGTAATGTAGTTTGAGAGATTGACTTTTACCAAATCAAGATCATTTTTTATATCTGAAATAAACTTATCCATGGCGGAAAAGCTTTCATACATTTCCTTAAACTTTCCTTTCAAATAAGTAAACTCAGCTAATATTTCCTGATCTTTTTCTGATAACTCTGAAAGGTTTAATGCAATTTCACCGAAATTCTTTTTGCTTATATCTGTGTAGGACATAAGATAATCAATTAATGAATTTTGAGCATCCCCGTCTTTTTTTCCATCTTGAGAATACTTTTCAACCAAGGCCTCAAGTTTGTCCTGATCTTCAAAAAGAGTATTAACCTTAACAAAGTCATCTTGCATAGATGTAATGTGACTTGCATTTGCTAAGCTCTCATCTCTAAGTGCGCCCACTGCTTTTTCAAGAAAAAGTAACTTGTCTTTGATTTGATCTGGTGTCATGGTTTCCTATTTTATAAAGAATGCGGTTCCAGACCAGTAAATGTCTACCGATCCACCATTAGTATTAATTGGGAATGTAGCAGCACCATCGATGTTATGGCCATTTCCATCAATTGTGATGTTATTGACGCTAGCTGCAAGGCTTTCATCTTTGATAGTCCAGATCTGTGCGATGCTACCAGGCGTTGCGGGCATTGTTATGGTCCTAGGAGCTGACGTATCGGTCACTCCGATGATTGCATCGGTGCCAAGCACCTGATAGCTTACAGCTGTGTTTACGTAGTTTCCTATGAACACGCCAGATGTTGATCCAGTTGAAGGAGATGGGCCAGGACGTGGGTTGGATAATGTTATTTTGATATAGAATAGATCAAAAAGAGTAATTGGATTTGTACCAGCAAGATTGTAAATTCCTATAAATGGGCAAATAGCAACTGTTGGTAGATTAGTGGTTATAGCAGTTCCCACAAGAACATTATTTACATAGAAGCTCGCAGAAGTATTACCTGCGTTTACAACAATTGATAATGTTGTCCAAGATGTAGTTACAACTGAAGCTGTGCTAACGGATGTTGTTACACTTGCTCTTGTAGAATTAATCGTCCATTGACCACCATTCAAAGCATGGTTATATTTAAAATATAATCCATCAACAAATAAATCGTCAAATCCACCTAGGGTAGTAGCATCCGCAAAACCGCAATAATAATTATAGCTATTTCCACCTGTAGAAAGAGTGGGTAATTGAACAATCCATGTTAAAGTTGTAGTTCCACCGCCTAAAACTATTGGGCCTTTAGAGCCAGTTCCTAAATATATACCTCCATTTGCTTGGGAAGTTCCGGTTTGATAAATACCTGGATGATCGCTCGTTCCATCTGTCATACCGTTATTACTTAAAATGAAACTCCAAGCAAGTTTACTCGCTCCTGAAACTGCTGAATTAGATCCTAAAAAATCATCAAATTCCTGCAAAACAGCATTAGGAGCAAATTGCTGTGTCGTAACTGCTAGGTCAATAGTACCAGGGCCATTAGTGACTGTTACAGATCCATCGGCTGATGCCAATGTGCCAACTCTTACATGTCCTCCATTATTAGCTCTGTTAGAAGTAGCAGAACCGATAAACAGTTGGCCATTAGCGTTCATTGCTCCGCCTCGGTCAGTTCCGTCAAAGCTCATGTTGTCTGTAAAGGTAACTACTTGGTCGCCTTGGATGCTCGAACTACCAGCCATTATGATACACTCCTGTATTCTAAAAGACTGTTCCAGTCTATCGTTAATCCAGCTACACCTTGAACTTGAACCAAAACATTATTTGCACTGACATTTAAAAAGACATCCGCTGTTAACAAAGCAGCCGATTTAAAATCGTCATGAAACTCGGTTCCCAGTTCAACAGCTGCTGCACCATCTGTTCTATAACCACCTGAAAAGGAAAATGCTCCACCAGAAGGTGTTACACCTTCAAAAGCTTGTACATTTCCGTAGATGTAAAATGTTGCAGGTGTAGCTCCTAAAGCAAATGTTTGAATGGTAGTGAGCACCGCGTTAGCTGTTGTAACTGTTCCAGTCTGCCGATTAGTCAACTGCACAGTAAGAGTATTACCGCCAGATGATCCATCAGTTTGGATGCCATTATCATTATTGGTGATAACGTCTCCGCCTGGAACATTTAGGATATTTAATGCTGGAAAAGCTGGTGAATTGACATCGGTTACGAAAGTTGTCGGAACATCGGGAGGAATTGGCCCGGCTCCATTTTGAACAAATGATCCAGCTTGCGACATGATGACCTTAGTTGTTTGTTAAATACTGGCTAACAAGATAAACAGTTCCGGCACCTGCTGCGCCTTTGACATATATTTGAGTTCCTGCTGGCAAAGCTGGAATGCTAGATGATTGTCCAACCTTAGACTCATCATAAAGCCAGAATGAACCAGCTGGGCAAACATCAACGTCTGTTGCTCCATCGATGCTAACAGTAACACCGACATTGGAATCATTAACCATTTTAACGATATAGCCAGGGTGCAAAAGAGGGCCACCAAGCGCAACATATGCCCCAGCAAAAGCTGCGGCATTTGTGGTTCGTAAGGTTTCCCAAGTTATTCTTTGTGTGTATGACATTGATTATCCTTAGTTTACGATCATCCAACCAACAACGCTAACGTCAGAAGCTTGCAAAGCTGTTGCATCTGTTTGTGACAATGAATTAATGACAAAAGATGTGCCGTTAACGATTGTTCCTCGGCTTAAAATCCCAAGAACTGCTGCCCCTGTTGCGCCAATACTTTGACGAGTTAAGAAAACAATTGAGTTTGTAGTGACCGCAGTTGTTGCAACTGTTGCAGTTCCACCAGCTAAAGTAACAGTTCCAAACGAGTTTGCACCAGCAGCTGTAGTTGTACCCACGCTTGAGCTTACAATCTTGTTTCCAGCAGTGCCTAGAACCAAGTTACCGTTTGTAGCAGTAATAGCTCCAAGAGTTGCTGTGACTGTTGTTCCAGCTGTAACTGATGTTGTAGCAACCACAGCTGTTCCAGCAGTTACTGTAGTTGTAGAAGCAATAGATCCAGGAGCGATGAAAGTGGCAGGAGTAGAAAGAGTGATTGTAGAACCAGCACCAGTTGTTGTGACTTGGTTTGCAGTTCCTAAGATATTGATGTTATTAGCTGTAGGAGATAAAGCGCCTCCAGAATCAGCTGTGAGTGTGTTTAATGGTCCGCCATTAGTTCCAAGCAGTGTCCATGTTGCTGTCAGTGTACCTCCGGCTGATGACAAAGCAACTAAAACATATTCTCCTGAACCTGGAACGATCCATCTTTTCCCGATTGGAAAGTTTACTGACGACGTACTAGGAGCTGCTGGAGAAATAAAAGGTACTTCAACTCCCTCTGGGTGAGTACCAACAGCGACCGCATAAAGATTTGCACCTGGTTGAAATGACATTTTGTCTCCTATAAATTTGTTATTTTCTATTTTTACCTCATTTAAACACAAACTATTTTATTTGTAAAACATTGTGGCATAACGTGTTACGTCATGTGTTGTGTTAATTTACACAATGTGCTATGTTTGAAAGCAAATAGGAGTTAAAATGAGACATTTAGACCCTTTAAAAAACGACAAAAAGAAAATAATTATTTTAATTGAAAGGATAAATAACTCTAATGGGAAATGCCAATTACACAGAAACAGTGCTAAGTTTTTGATGAAGTTGGGGATGATTGAAGAAGTCGAACATAAAGAAGAGTGGGGCATTGGAACTACAATATTTAAATTTCATGTTTTAACTCAAAAAGGAAAAGATTTTTATGAAGAATCCTTAAAAAAAAAAGCCTTAAATCCTACAGATAAATTTTGGAACTTCGTAAATAAAACAGATTCTTGCTGGATTTGGACTGGTCCTGTCAATAATAGTGGAAATGGTTATGGATATTTTACTTTTAATAAAGTGATTTTTTATGCACATAGATTTTCATATGAATTACATAAAAATAAAATAAGCGAAAATATGTGCATTTGTCATAAATGTGACAATCCAAAATGTGTTAATCCTGAACATTTATGGGAAGGCACACAAAAGAGTAACATAAAAGATTCTTTTAAAAAAAATCGTTTTCATCAAGCTTTTAAAGAAGGATTTTCTCATCCTAATTGCAAAATAACTTTAGATGTAATACATGATATAAGAAAATTAAGAAATCAAGGCGTTTCAGGGTATGAAATAGCCAAAAAATATAACATGTCAAACCAACATGTATATGATATTGCAAATGGGAAATATTGGAAAAAAATATGACACAAAAAATTGTCCGCATCCGCATCGATGAACACATATTTAAAGACTATAAATTATTATGTGTGGATTTGGATTTATCCATTCCAAAACAAACTGAAAAATTAATAGAGCAGTTTTTGCAGGTTCAGAAGAATAATTTGAAAATTATGAAAACGATAAAGGGTATAAAATAATGAGCTTTTGTATACTGTACGCTGTATTATTTTTTGGATTTTGCTTTTTTCTTGGGAGAATTTAATATGTTAGAATTGTTTTTTATCGGTTTACCGATGTACTTTTTGATTTGTTATTGGGAAGAGAAGGATAAGGACGGTTACGATTTTTAGAGATATTTTCTTCAATTTTGTCTGCATAAAGTCTCAATGCAGGTAAATCTTCTTTTACAGCTGCTGCCATCGCTAATGCATAAAACTTTTGAAGTTCTTTGCTTTTTGCAACTCTAACAAAGAAATCACCAGTTTTTGCTGCACCATGAATTGCGGCTCCTCCAGCAATGGTAGGTAATGCAAATTCAGGATGTCCTAATGCAACCTCTGCTAAAGCAGCACCTAAAATAGATTTTCCGCCTAGGTTTTTAACTATAAAATCATTAGCTTTAGTTCCCTGCATAACAGCACTGTAAATTTCATTGGCAGGTCTATAAGCCTTCCCAAAAGCAGGATTAATTTTTTCATAAGGCTTGATAGCTGAATCTATTTCTTTTGCAACACCTTTTAAAAGTTTTCTTTCCCTTTTTAAAAGGACAGGATCTTTCATAACTGTGTTCAAGTCTCTTTTTGAAGCCATTAAATCTTGTAGAGGCATTTTACCTGATGAATCTACTTTTCCTAAAATACCTTCAATCGGTTTTTTTACAGCATTTTTTGCCGATGTTTCAAATCCTTTTTCAAGTTCAATCAAAGTGTTATTCAAGTTTTTTGTCATTGGAGTTACATTTAACTTAACACCTTTTGACAACTTATTCGCCACATCATATTGCGCTGTAGCATATTTCATAGCTCCACCAGGATTCATAGCTGTAAGCAAAAGCATTGTTCCAAGCTTTGCTCCTTCTTGTGCCCCTTCTCCCAATCCTAATAGTTTCATACCTTCTTTGGCTGATGCTGCACCTACAGATACACCTAATAACTTTCTAAATTTCATTGGTCCAAGTAAACTTGCAGCAGTTGTAGCTACTTCATCGCCAAATCTTTCGGCTTCATTTTGAGGCGCTGTAAAACCTTTAGTTTTTTCTTCTGAGAGTTTCTTAAGTTTGCCTGAACTTGGCAATCCTTGATCTCGATACACTTCTTCCTGTTCTTGAGAAAGTGGTTTGACACCAAGTTTATCTAATCCTGTTATGATTCCACTCTGGATAAGTGAATTTACATCACCTGGAATACCACCTATTGTTTCAGCTATTCTAGAACCTATTCTTGCCGCATGACGACCAACTTCTAAAAGACCTGATTTCTCATCGGCTTTTTTAATACGAACTGAAGCAAAAGGATCTTCTTGTTCCTGTTCTTGTTGCTGTGACGCTTGCTGTTGCTGGGGTTGGTTTAATCTAACCGCTGCAAAAGGATCTTGGTTCATGGTAGGCTAGCTCCAAGTTCCATGTAATGTTCTAACATTTCTTCAGGTACATTCAAAGGTTCGCCGTTATTATCAAACATCAAATAATTACCTTCAGGGATTCCATATTCTTCATGCATAACTTTTCTAGTGTTAGCTTTGATAGATGGAAGTCTATCTTGAGCATATTCATTTACTTTTTGATTAACAAGTGACTGGAAGTCTTCAGGTATTTTTCCACCATTGTTTTTCTTAATTTGATTAGCAAATTCTATTTCTTTGTTCTTAATATCTTGGAATTCTTTTAGGTTATTGATGATAGCTCTATTGGCACCTTGGCTAAAATCAGCAGAAGGGTACGCGTTAAGTATGGTCTGAAATTCAAAATTACTAAATTGACCTCCAAGAATTGATCGAATATCGGTGATCATGTGCTTAACATCCGCTGCAAATTCTCTTCGTCCTTCTGAAGTTAAATTAACCAAACCAAACTTTTCTAAGAGTTTTTCGTAAGGTTTTCCAGTAACTCCTTTCTCATTTAACTTTTCGAGATCAGTCAACGTTTTTGTTTTTATATGAGCTAAACCTGCTGATTCTTGCAATTGTGTATTGTATTTAACATCTGCCTGTGCCTGTTGAGCAGCCATTGCAGTTTCTCTTTTGTGTTCAGGAGATTCCTTATCTTTTTTAAATTGAAGGTTTTCTTCGTGTTTTACTCTATCTTCAATTGCTTTGTTATGCGCTCTCATTTGATTTGCAAGATTATGTTCTCCAGCTTGTTCAGCTTGAAAAATATCATCTTCAGACATTAATGTAGGCAAGTCGACACTGATTTCACCTGATTTTGGATTAACACTGTTTGGTTCCTTTTGGGATGATGAAATTCCTTTTTTTTCTAACTTTTCATAAAGTCTTTCTTTTCTTTCTTCATCTTTTTTATTTCTTTTTTCTTTAGAAATTTGCAATTGTTGTTCAGCAGGCAACGACGCTTCTTCTTGAGGTGTTGCCTCCCCTCTTAAAGCTTTAGCATAAATTTCGTTATTTCTTAATTGTTCTTCTTGCGTTGCTTTACCTGCTAATCTGTTTTGTTTTGACTGGGCTCCCTTCATAGCAGCCATTTGAAATTCAGCTGGAACATTTTCAGCGTTTTCAATGCCATATTCGTCTTTAAGAAACTTTGAAATGTTTTTTTGTTGTGTTTTTTCTAAATCTTTTTCATATAGATGTTGAGCAGTAGATGTGGCAGCTCGCGAGAAAGCCTCTCCAAACTGCTGAGAACTTGACTTAGGCTTGACCCTATTCGTATTATGAACTGATATTGCCA
>ERZ869925.193-NODE-193-length-41906-cov-15.800220_pt1 | contig 41906 bp, 66 predicted proteins | sample MGYA00579311_ERZ869925 | MGnify/ENA primary metagenome ERZ869925 (study PRJEB32216, sample SAMN09231817) | wastewater metagenome | place: USA: Maryland | collected 2016-07-30 | study: EMG produced TPA metagenomics assembly of the PRJNA472060 data set (Reclaimed...
AGCTTCCCGTCATCCGGCAACGGGAGCTTGTCGCCATAGATTCGGTCGATAGCATCAATGCTGATCCCGATCTTAGCATCGCCAACTTTCATCCGAGCGAATTCGGCATAAGTCTCCGGATGGGCCTCGCGGGTCCCAGACTTCTGCGCAGCGCGGGTGGCATCATCAAGGGACTTGAGTTCGATCTGGGATTGTTCGAACTTGAGCTTGTCGATTTCAGGGTGTAGGCCAACCGGTGGTTCTTTGCCAGCTTCGAGATACGGAGCCGAGGCCCTGAGCGGATCGGCAACGCCCTTTAGCTGGAACGCTGCTGGGTGAGCATGGCCGCCAAAGATACCGGGACCAGCCGTTCCAATTTGAGCAAGGGCATAAGCATCACGAACCAGCTTCCGACCACCAGCCACGTCCCCAGTGTTGGCTTCATAAACCGAACCAACTGCCTCAGACCCAGCCACCATCGCGGCGTTGAATAACCGCATGAATGAGTCGAAGCCTGCAACTGCCGTAGCTGCCGCGATCCCTGTAATCGGGTTCTGCCCCGCCAAGAACTTACGCGCCCAAGGCTCATTCCAGAGCTTAGTGAACTCCTCCTGCTGCCCAGCGAAGTCATATGCGGCTAGGGCCGCTGAGCCGATGCGATCGCTGTTGGCAATCAAGTCCGACGCAATCCCAATAGACCCAGTCCGGCCTTTGAGAAAGTTCTCAGCAAACGTCGCCATAATCCCCTTGCCCTGAACCTTGTCCATCGCCTGCGAGGCTTCGTCAAGGTTCCCAAGGTCGTCAACCGACAACCGGGCGTTCATAGGATCAGCGCCAATGTATTCTTGGAGATGGGGATTGTTGGTGACCAAATCCCCAATCATCTGGCCTTTCTGTTGGCGCTCGAAGCCATCGATGTCGCCGTAGATGGCGTTGGGGCTAACGCCGGTGGCCTTGCTTAGCTCAAACGCGCGGCGGGCCTTCTCCGGATCATGGTCGTCATCCATCGCCGTTCCAACCGCTGTTGCAGCGGCTTGGTGGCCCATCAGGTCGATTACATTATCATAGTCGCTCATTCGGACACCGGAACTTGAGGGCCACCGACTTTGGATTGGTCTTTGCCAGCAGGCGCTGAGACTTTCTTCCCAAACAACTTCTGATACTGCTGGGCGGCATAGAGGCGTTGAACCTGAGCATCTGTTGGCTCAGCGCCAAACCTCCGCTGCCAAGCATCTTTGATTACCGGAATCTCTTTCTCCGGGACCTGAGTCTTATACAACGGAGCACCAGTACCCCAGAACGATTGAGCCCTACCCTCCAATCGAGCCGCTGACCACAGATTCTCTCGTCCACTGGCTTGCATCAGTTGGGCGCCAATCTTGCGGATGTCTTCGGCCTTCGGGACCTTTTTATTCTCTTGTTGAAACTGCTCAATCGCGTCCTGCAACGCACCGGTGAATTGGTTGTATTCATCTGGCCGGTCGCGGGTGATCCCAGCCGAACGCAGGTCAGGGGCCAATATCCCCATAGCCTTCTGCACCCGCGGATCACTCTCGGCCTTTTCCTTGAGCTTTGCCTGCTCATTGATCAACTGCCGTTTGGAGGTGTTATTGAGAAGCTTGTTATCAACCACATTCTGATTCAAAAACTCTTCCGGGTCATTGGTCTTCATACCCTTGAGTCGATTGAGTTCACCAAGATCAGATTCCTTAATGAGGTTGTTGGCGTTGAGCCTCAACTGCCCCATAATCGACTTCTGTACCTGCGTATCCTTCGTCGCCACGGCCCTATCCCAAGCTGCCCGGCCAGCCGGATCAGCAAGGATTTGGTCAAGGGAAGTGGGCAGTTGGCCATTGTCGCCGGGCTTTAAAACAAGGCTATTGAGGGTTGCTCGATTAACAAACTCCCCATCCCGCTTAATCCGGCGCATCTTATCCCAATCAGTGGCAATGCGATCTTTCACCGCGTCCTTAATACCTTTATCCACCTCCATATACTTCTCAGCCGCCGCCATCCCTTCTTCTTGGGCTTCCTGAAGGGTTTTCTGCGGAGACTCGGGGTCCACCCCAAACAATACTTGATCCGAAATATCTCTCGCACGGAAGTTACGTTGGCCATCAACAACGATCCGCTCAGCTCGTTCGCGATCGGATTGGTTGAGCAGAGTACCATTCTGTTGTAGAACCTCCCAAGCCTTCTCGGGGTCTTTGCGAGCTAGGGCAATCGACTGGTTCGCAATGAACTTCGACGTTGCATCGCCAACCATTTTGATCGCTTGAGGCGAATCAGCCGGTAGCCCCTTCTGTTTGGCCTGCGCCCGAACCTCGTCCTGAATTATCTGTAGATTCGACTTCGCCTGCTCTGGCTGGTCTGGGAACCTAAACGAATTCTCATACGCAGCGTCAACCCTCGCCTCGCTCGCGCCTAAGGCATATCTCCGTGATTCAGTCGCCGCGTGGGATGCAGAGGAGAATACAGTTCGCGCGAAACTCTGGCGCGTGGTGCCGTCGAACATCCGCTGAGCGGCGGGATTGGTGAGGGTCCCCTTGACCTCTTCCCTAAGTTTGCTAAGGTCTTCGACAAACTTCCCGCGCGAATTAACCGCATCCATACCGACCTTGGAGCCGTATTCTGCGTAGAGTTCCCCGGCCTTGATGGTGTATTGAGCATCCGCCTCCTTCGCCGCCGCATCATTCCGCAGCTGCTGCATATTCATCGCCTGCTTGAACACCTCGTCCGCCGAGGATTCAAGCTGCTTGCCAAACTGTTGATCGGCCCGAGCCACGCCAGCGCCAAAGGCATCGTCAACGGCGCGGACATTAACGCCGGGGAGGCCTTGGCTAGTCGGCGCTACAGTCGGTACTGCGGAAGGAATCGTTGCCATTAGCCCCAAGCTCCTGCTTGATTACCCTGCATCCACTTCGAACTAACCGAACTCGCGCCGCCAACGATCGAAGACAGTATCCCGATCTTGCCTTCCTTCTTGGCGTTGCGCGCCGCGATGTCATACATATTCGCCTGCTCGCCTTCGGACCAAGCCGCGGATTTGTAGGCCCTAACCTTCTGCATTGCGTTCCGCGCCACGTTCTCTTGATCCATTCGGGCGATGGTCTGGGCCCCGGCGTAGACATCAAGGTTGGTGCCAGAGTTAACGTCTATGCCACTCGCCCCCTTCTCGGCCACGATCTTGCTCAACAAGGCCCGGTGCTTGAGCCCAACCTGCATCCCTTCAATCGCCCCAGAGTCCCCAGCAAACGTGGCGTTTTGTTCTTGGATACTCTGGTTAACCCGCGAGATACCGGCTTGGTAGTTGTACTGCCCGGCCTTGGCCTTGGCTTGGTAATTGGCGCCCATTCCGCCCATTACCGCAGAGCCGATAGACCCGGCAACTCCAGCGCCAGCAGCTAATGTCAATGGATCAGCCATGCTTCTTGGCCCTTATGCTGAACGGGATCAACCCGCCTTCGGTTTCTTTGAACACAGCCCCGAGCCAACGCAACCAACGCATTGATTGCTTGGCCCGGCGATCGGTATGGCCCACGATTTTGGGGTAACGCTTGAGCAAGTTCTCCACCTCGCGTTGAGAGTGCCGAACGAAGATGAATTCGTTTCCAGCTAAGGCCGGGGTGGTATAGAGCCAGAAGTAGGCGTTGTCGGAGGCGAGGCTTGGTGGGATGATACCGTAGATACAAACCACTTCCTCGTCGATTATCCCCGCCCAGAATTCTTCGGTCTGGGCCAACGTCCGGTGAAACGCTCCAAGATGCTCACGCGGGATATCAGCGGTTGTGATGAACTTAACCGCCTTCTCGCGTTCAATGGTGCCGATGTTGACGGTCATTTGGTATCTCCGACAACAAGCTCGGGGATCAACCCACAGACCGTAGCCGGGAGCGGTTGGGTTTGTTCGATACAGTATTGGCCAGTCGTGGTCCAAGCCGGGTTCAAGAACACTCGGGCGTCGCCATCGACAAGGTCCGAGACAACCTGATCCGTTTCGCCAATCTTCATTGAACTGACGTTGCCTTGAACAAGGTCCTTCATCGGTACCATGTGGTCGAAGTCTGTGCCCGCGGTCAGGCCAAGAGTATCGGCCACCCGAACCACAATCGCCGGGACCCGTTTGGCTTTGCCTTGGACGGTGGATTGACCCGAGCCGAGGTCGAGGCGTAGGCTCTTAAGTCGGGCGGTGAAGGCAAGGCCGATGGTTACCTTGGATGCTGCCGTGGCAAGGGTAAAGAAGCCATCGGTGGGCATAACGAATGGGGTAATGACCACTCCATCGGCAAGGCCAGTGACAGTCATCCCGGCCAGATGCTCAGCGCCGGTGAAGCTCGTGGCCGGGGTGCTGTCGTACTGAAGCCCTGAGTCCACCTGCCATGCATCTTCAACGCCGTTGGGATAATATTGTTGTTCGAAGCGTTCGATGTACTTGACCGTGTTGCCGTTGACCGTACGCTCAACCACGGTATAGACCGCGTCGACCAAGCCAAATGCAGCTTCCTCAGTGATGGTACAAACCGACTTATACAAGCCGTTGGTCACCGAATGCGCCCAAGCGATAAACTCCTGTTGCTTCTCGAACGTCAACGTCAACATTTGGCCGTCGTCCCTCACCGCCCAAACAACCTTGAACGGCTCTTCTGCCCATGCCCACTCAAGGATGTTGTAGCCATAGAATAGATGGGAGGAGATGATTGAGATGTCGGTACCGGTGTAGACGTTGGAGTAGAACGAGAAACTGGCATTCCGAACAACCGATCCCTTGGCTTGGACATACAGAATGTCGAAGTTGGCCACAATCGGTGGAACGTCTGAGATGCCGTTGTAGGCTTGGGGGTTGGCCACGAACGCATTTGGCGTTACCGCCGATCCCGACGATCCGCCGTTGATCAACCAACTGGCTCGATCCGAAAACACAACCAATCCCGGTTGCATCGAAATCGCGGCCTTGATTGTGTTCAACTGCCCTGAGGCTAGGTTGCCTGAAATCGAATCGCTGTCTTGGATTGGGTTGGAGGTGTTGAAGTTAAAATACGCCCCGGTCTGCGATGCCTCTAGTCGTTGTGGCGCTGTATCAAGGCCCATCAACCAGAGCCGCTGTTGGAAGATAGCCGGAACCGTTGGGTTACCGGCGTCAGAGTCAAACAACGTAGCCGTTGCCGTTGCACCACCGCCACTGAACGATACCGAAGGCGTTGAAACGTACCCAGAGCCTTGGTTCTGTAGCAGGATCGCTGAGACGATGTAGGTAAAGTTTAGATTACACCCGCTACCCGAACCGCCGGGGTTACTGGTCGAGACAGGATTGGTTTCGGTAACACCCGAGGAAAGGGTGACATTGGAAGTAAGAATCACACCAGTAACCACACCACCACTAGTAGAGGTTATTCGCAACGTCACCGTTTGTCCGCCAACGGTACAGGTAAGGTTGTTTCCCGAAGCGTACCCAGAACCACCCGAGTTGACCACCACGGTCGAGATGGTTAGAACCGCGATAGCGGTAGCGGTAATACCTCCCGCCGGGGCCGCTGTGATTGTAACCGTTGGTACCGCGGCAGCTGAGCCATAACTACCTGCCCCGGTAAGGGTTAAGAACGATACACCCGCCCCTTGGAATGGGTTCCGCACGACCGGAGCGTTGATACTGAAATCTGGGACGATGTTACTATCAATCAACGAGGTGCCGGTTGAACTGCCTATGTAACCGTATTGCTGCCCCGTTGGCACAGCGCCAGCGTAGGATATCTGGGCGCGGTAGACGTTGTATGCAACCGCCCCAGCCGCCGTTGTCCAAGAGATGGTATTGGTACCGGCTGAGGTTCTTATATCAGCCTTCGAAGCCAAGGTTGCTAGAGCCGAAGGCGCGCTTTCCTGTCCATACTGATCCACCGATGTGACGACATAGGCATAGTTGGCACTGCCTCCGGCTAGTGTCGAAGCCACCGAGGGACTGGCCGGGGCCACAACCGTTGAACCGAAAGTGATCGTGGAGAACGCCCACGACGTAGCCGAGGTCAAGGTCAACAGCTGGGGGCTGTAATTCGGATGGCAGAAGATCATTTGGTTAACGTTCTGAGCGAACTTAACCAAAGCCAAATCAGCCGCGGCAAATGGCGAGACGATTTGGTAGACCCTAGAGACGGTTCCGCCAGAGGTCCAAGTGGAATAGGAGGTAGAGTTGATTGCGGTGCCGTTAAGATCGGCAAGGGTGATGTCGGTTCCAGATCGGGCTGAGATTTTGAAATACCGATCGTTGACCTGAGTCATCCCAGCGACATTTTGTATGAAGACGATGTCGCCAACCGACCAAGAGTTCGCCACTGTCACAACACAAGGGTTGGCTTTGGAGATACCCGTGATCGCAACGCCTGTCTCAAGTACCGGCGCTCCGTTGTAGATTGGCCTCATGTATAGATCGCCAAACTCCAACGCATACCCAACCGCGGTTGAGGCTTGGAATGGAATCAACCTCACAGCCGCGGTTGAGTCTTTGGCCTGAATAATATACTTCGAACCCGGCCGGATCGTCGCCCCACCACGGTAATCGACAAAGAAGTTCTGAAGCTGTTCAGCCCCAGCGTTGTACTTGGCCAGATCAACCCTCGACGCCAGCCGCTTGGACCATTCGCCAGAGTTGAAGCTATACTGAATCGTGGACTGTGCTACCATGGGTTAATACATCGGCCAGAGTGAACCCCAATCATAACCTTGATAGGGGCCGGAGTACATTCCGTCGGTGAAGTTGATTCCCCGGCCGCGAATCCAATCCGGGGTAACGTCGTTAACGGTCAGGCCCTCGTTACCATCGGCCTTCCGCGCTTCCATGATATCATCGTTGGCATCGGTGATTAGCTTGTTGGCAAGGGTCTTGTCCCCAGTCAACCCCATACACACCCCAGCGCCAAGGACCGAAATCCAAGCCGACTGGAACAGGGTGTCCATCACATTCGGGTTCTCGACCCGCTTGCAATAAGCGAGGGTGGCGAATTCTTGGTTAGTCAGAATCACGCGTTGGGGGCTGAGGTCACCGAAAGTCAGGGTGAAGGTGGCGTAGGTCGTCGGCGTAATAGCAGTAGAATTGCGATAAACATAACCACCTGTTGAGTCCTGAGTCCCGGTCAACGGCCAGAAGTACGACCCTCCATGATACGGCGAGGACTGACCAGCGACTTGGTTAACAACTGTGACAGTAAGAATAGCGCTTCCCGAGACTGTCGCAACGCGTAGTACAACTGGAGCGCCAATAGGCTGTTCATCACTAGCACCAAGAGGCATAACAATAAGATCGCCAACTGCATAACCCGAGCCTCCATCGACAACCGCTGCGGCGGTGACGGGGTAGAAGGTATCTGTGGTGACTTTGAACTTAACCGCCTGACCTTGCCAGAGGCTCGGTGCCCCGCCTGTTACAGCGGTTGTGATCGGCACCCCACCAGCATAGCCAGTTTGAAGCGCCGGGATCACATAACACGCACGAAGGCAATCTTCTGGGTATTGGTACTCGTACGCCCACGGTGGCATCGGCAACCCACGTTGCCAGAGGTTGGTTGATGCTGAGGTGTTCTCAGGAGTGCCAGTGACTGACGTGATGTAGTTCAGGTTCGTCGCAAAGAACACACAATCCCACGGAGCCATTCGGCTCAGATCATCGCGGCAGTTGTCGAAGATCAAACTCAGCTGCTTAGCTTCGTTTGTCGATTGGGCCAAATACTCGGCCTCGGTCACATCGGTTCGGGTACCAATGCGTTGGAGCGCCCGATTCATAATGTCATAGACTGTAGTCATCAGGCGCTCCTAAGCGTTAACGCTTGCCTTGGGTACCAGACGGTCCATGGTTCTTACCACCAAGTCCCGGCCCTTTGTGATCGATGCCCTTCGGCCCCACCGGAGGCTTATAGTTAGCGATCGGTTTCGCCTCCTTAACGCCCCCACAGGAGCCTCGGGAGTCGGGCATAGGTTTTCCGACGAAGCGGGAGAACGTCGACATTTTACAGGCTCCTCTTTTCGGTTACGTGTCTTGGGGCTTCAATGCCCGCAAGTTCGGGATCGATCGGAGCCGGAACGGCCTTGGGGACCGGAACAGGCTCAGGCTTGGGCATGTGTTCGAGCTTAATGGCGTTCAACTCCAGCTTAGCCATTTGACCAAACCACGGGTCAACGTCCTGAGCCGCGTGCACAATCCCCAACAACGTTGCGACATAGTTGAAGTCCATTTTAATGTTTCCCTTGTGAACCGGAACGGTGTGAACCGGAGCTAATGGCTGGGGCTTTATACCCGCGGCCCATGTCAAGCGACTTTACCGCCCGGGCTTCGCCCACCTTGCACCCGATCTGGCTCACCGCTCCAGGTGACACCGCCCGGGGCTTGGGCTCGACCTTCATCGGGCCTGACTTTGTCGGCGCTCTTCCTTGCTTCATCTTCCTGTTCCTTTCTGATGGTGGAAGCGAAATCAGCGTAAACCCGTTCGTATTCCCAAGGCAACAATAAGCCACGGCCGATTGATGCCTCACCTCGACTCTCGATTAGAGTTAAGAGATTAACGAGATACTGAGCCTGTTCCTGTTTGGTCATTTCTTCTTCCTCTTCAAAATGCCCTTGCCTTTATCGGCACGATTGAATTCCTTAGCCACAGCCGATGGGACCCCGACCTTCTTCGCGGCCTTGGGATTATGCGCGGCCATTGCCATTAGCCGGGCTTGGGCCGGAGACTTCGAAGGCATCAACGTCCTCCTCCTGTGATTTTCACGTTATAATACCCCTTCCACGGGGACCGGGCGTAGACCTGAGTTGTGGTCGGCATCTGCACCACATCCGCACGACGGCGCTTGGGCTGATCCCAAGCATAATACCAAGCCATGCCCGCGATACCAACCGGGGCGAAGGCTGGGTTCCAAACAAACATCTGGGTTTGCTGAATGGTAACCTTGGTCTTGCGTGGGAAGTGTGGCGGCTCCCACCCACCATACCAAGCCATTCCCGAAATCGGAACCGGAAGGCCGAAGGTAGTGCCATAGGCGGGTTGTGGGTGAATCCAATGCTTAGTCTGCTTCCTCGGCGGCTGGTCGAACGGATACCACCAAGCCATACCGGCGATGCCGACAGGGAGGGTGTCTGGGGTGAGGCAGACAAACTCCGTAGGCATAAGGGCGACGTTTTGGCGAGTACCACGGAACCGCGGGGGCTCCCAAGGGAAGCAATAAGGAATACCCGCGTTGGTATCGACAACGGTAAATACCTGCCAAGGATAAGTCGGGCTGGTTTGATGTTGGCGAATCCTTGCCATTAGTAGCTCACCTGCTTAACTTCGAATAGGTTTCGAAGGGAAGTTTCTACAGTAAGCCAACCATAGGAGAAGGAGGGATCGTAGGATAGGATGACGATGCCAGAGCCGCCCGCGCCACCATTTCCTTGGTTGCCCGCACCGCCCCCTCCACCACCACCAGTGTTTGCAGTTCCAGCCGTTCCAGCAGCGCCATCAGCATGTCCTCCAGTTCCACCGCCGCCTGTGCCGCCATCGCCATAAGCGCCACCGGACGGGTCATAACCACCACCTCCACCACCACCAGCATAGGTGACACTTGATCCTGAAATAGATGATGCCGTTCCGGCACCACCGTTACCTTTGGTGGATTGGGCGCTGTCAGCGCCGACAGCACTCGCACCACCGCCACCAGAGCCTGACGCCGATCCAGCACTGCTGGTCGAGGTGCCACCCGCAAAACCTTGTCCACCAGTGCCCGAGCCACCAGCACCCCCCGAGCCATTTGGTCCTGAAGCGCCACCGCCTGAACCACCGCTCACGCCAGCTATAGTTGCCGATGAGCCACCCCCACCACCACCAGTCGAAGTTATAGAGTCAAATACAGAATTAGAGCCATTTGCCCCCTTACCTGCCGTGCTGGTTGAACCCGCCCCTCCCGCACCAACTGCAAGGGTATAATTCGTATAAGCACTAAGTGATATGGTTCCGGTTCTTAATCCTCCCGCTCCGCCTCCACCACCACCATCCTTACCACCCCCACCACCTCCTGCAACAACCAGATAATTACCAAGCGCTGTTACATCACTCGGCGCCGGGAAGTTGGTTACCGTGGTATCGGTAAAGGAATAGATCGTTGGGTAAGATGTTGGGGTATAGGTGATTACGATGATGCCTTGAGCGCCAGCGCCGCCGCCCTTTGTGTCAGCACCTGCTCCACCGCCGCCGCCATAAAGGCCGCCAGCCGCGCCGTTTCCTGTATTGTTGTGATCGCCTGATCCCGCACCGCCGCCTGCGCCGTATGTATTGACCCAATCAGTGCCATTGCCACCTGCGCCAGCATCATTGACATTAACAGTCGCGCCACCGCCACCGCCACCGACTGTTCCGGCCGTTCCCTTGGCCCCGCCGCCTGCGCCCGCTGCGTTGTTGCCGCCAGTAAAGGATGAGGCGTTGCCGCCGACTGTGCCAGATGCACCCCCGCCAGAGCCGCCGCCGCCGCCGCCGTTTGAATTATCAGTGAGAGCGCCGTTGCCGCCGTTACCACGTGGCCCTGCTGCGCCACCGCCGCCTCCTTGGCCAACACCTCCGCCGCCTCCGACACCGTTGCCGCCGGAGTTTTTAGTGGTGCCAACGCCAGAGCTAGCCGCGCCGCCAGTGCCAAAATTATTTGTTGCAGCCTTGCCTTGGTTGCCGCCCTTGGCGCCTACTGATGATGCACCAAGGCTTGCGCCATTGAAATATGTATCTCCCCCAGCGCCGCCATCGGCGTTGTTGGCACCAGCAGAACCCGCAGCGCCAACGGCGTAAGAAATTGTAGCTCCGGGGGTTAAAGTTAAATTCGACACTTTGGAATACGCACCACCTCCACCACCGCCACCCCCATTCGTACCCGGAACGCCACCGGCACCACCCCCACCGCCGCCAATAACTTCAATCGTATTTGACGAATTGTCCCAGTTATTTGGAACAACCCACTTCGTACCGGTGGTGATGACGATGGTGATAGTGGCCATTAACGCACCGCACCTTCTGCGGCTTGATCCATAAGTTGGCTATCCGATAAAGCTTCCATCGCCTCTTGTCGGGCCGCCGCCGCAGCATCCAAAGCTGCTTGCCGAGCATCAAGGATTTCTTGTTTATTCGGCTTATCCACAACCTCAGCTTGTTTAATGTCCACAAGCTCAGCGTCATCCGGCGACACAAAGCCAACACCGGTGGCAAACTTCCAACCCGGCCCAGCCGGGATGTTATCCGGGATCACAACCATAACATAGCCATCCGGCGGCGAATCATTCGGCCCGGCCACGATGACGTTGTCGATTTCCCAAGTCTTGTTGTTAAGCAGAGCGCACTTAGCCATTTTGAATCCTCACGGCAGAATCACTCCACCACGGCTTCGACGCCATTCTTTCTCTTCTTCGTCAAGCCGCTTCTCAACCGGAGTGCATTCGAATTTATTCTCACACCGAGGGCAGATATGGCGGTAACACTGACGACAGAACCCAGCGTCCTTCATGAACACTGATCCATCGTTTCGTATTACCGCCACCTGCAAGGGTTTGTTCCAGCCCGGCTCGGTGAAGGTTATGGCATTACAATGAGCGCAGGAGAAAGTATCCTGTTCTTTGGCCTTCGCCCCGGGCTCAGTTATAACGCTATATCCACCAGCCGAACGCATGGATTACTCCTGAATGAAGAACTGCCAACCCACCGTTGAGGCGTAGTTGGGAGACTTCGCGCGCATTGCCCAGCCCTTGAGGTTGGTGGCTTGGACAATGATGCAGGAGGACTGATCACGAGCGATCCAGCGTTGGCTAGCGCGCTGGTTCAGGCCAAGGTAGAACACCGAGGTATTGGACGTGATCGTACCTTCGGCGGTGGCGTTAGCGGCGTAGGTCAACAGTGCCGCAGCGTCAGCGCCTTGGTCAATTGCGATCGGTGTGATCGAGGTTGCAGTGCCTGCCGCGGTCTGCTGGGAAATGTCCCAAACAATCGGACAGTCCGTAGCATTCGGCACGGCATCAGCGCCGACCTCGAACTCGTAAATCCAGCCGCGGCGCAGGGTGGTCGCACCCGTCGCAGCGGTCACCACGTTGATAGTTTTGAACGACGAACTCAGGTTCTGCTGAGTGCCGCCCAAAAGGTTGGAAGCAGCGTATTGGGCCATTTAGACACCTTTCAAGTTGCACAGGTAGAACCCGCTAAGTTGTGCGTTCATAGCGGTGCAGACCATTGGCCAACAATGCGCTGGCATTTAAGGACCAATGTAAAACCAAATAGCGCGGCGATTGAATCGATGTTCAACACCAACACATCGTTCTGGGCGATGTTTGTCGTCCAGCCGGTTAAGGTCGACGACGTTGCCGATTTGGCCGACGACATCTGAGGCTTGGCGCTGCCGCAGATTGAGTTCGTCGCCGAAGGAATGGTTCCGGCAAGATACTCATCCTGCGTTACCTTCCAAATATCACACACAATCGACCCAGTCTCACGGGCATACAGAATCCAGCTGGAGATAATCAACCAGTCTGGACTCTGTACCGGAGGTTTGGCCCCGGAAGGGATATCAACGCCACCCCCTTCCAGTTGCCATTGGATGTCAACCGGAGAGTCAGTCTGAATCCACCCCTTCGTCGGACCGGCGTAGGTGTTGATTAACTGAGGGATGCGTCCACCCTTATCGAGGTCAACGACCATTATACTGCCCTACGTTTGGCCTCGGCCGGAGTTTCAGCCTTGGATGTGAGTTGGCTAACCAACGCTTGGTTGGCTTCCATCAACTTCGCCACCTGATCCTGAAGGGCCTTGAAGTCCTCGGGTTTGATGGTTTGGTTGGGAATAGCCGAGGACGGCGAACCGGTCTTCGACACAGCCATCAGCTGATCGGTAAGCTGGCGCAAGAGGCCATCGGCATAGCTCTGGCCATTGCTGGGGAGCGTGTCGATTGGGTGCGCCCAAGACGGGGAATACTGGTTGGAGATGGCTCGGGCCTCTTCATCCAGCGGCTCCATCCCCGGAGTCGGCGGTCCGGTGAAGATACGATCCCCCGGATTGCCCTTGCCTTCGTAACAAACCACAATCTCTTGGGCCTGCTTGTTGGTCCAGTGCCGCGGGTCCTTCGGGTCCATCAAACGCGGCACCACGAAGTTGTGATCGATCGCCTCACCGTCTTGATCGATCTCTGTATACCGCCACGTAGTATGTGGCGAATTCAGATAGTGGGGCTCTTTAAGAAGCCATCTGGCCATTGGATTTTCCTTTGTTGGAATCGACTCGCAGCCATTCGACCGAGAGACATTGCTACAAACTGCCCGACAATAGGAACCCAAAGCGGGAAGTATGTAAGGGACATTGCGAGGTAGACCCAGAAGATCAACCGGGCTGAATCATCCGCGCCTTCAAGACAGTAGGCGACAAGGATCAACAGCGGGATCACACCAAGGCCGAGTTCGAAACAGAGTTGGAGGAAGTCGTTGTAGGCCCCCGGAGCCTTGAGAAGGGTCATGTTGATTTTAACCGGCAACGCGTCGATGGCGCCCATGAACGATCCCCAACCGTGCCCTGACAGGGTCATGTTGTTTATGGCCATCTGCCAAATGCCTAGGCGTTGGGCCATTGAGCCTTCGCCCTTCTCGACCAAAAGGAACATCAACACACATAACAGGGCAGTACACATCGCCGTCGCTGGGTATTTCCGAATTCCAGCAATAAAGAATGCAAGCGCTGCTCCCATAAAAGCCGTTCTTGACTGGCACACCCATAACCCGATCCCCGCTATTGGAATGAACCACCAGATTCGGTAGGCTAAGGCCCCGGCTAAGCCAATAGCAAGCATGGTGCCGAAGTAGTTAGGGTTCCCAGCAAACCCTGCGCTGGGCCCCGGAAACAAAATAGCTACGGCAAGGTTTAGACTCAGAACGACAGCTAAACCCTGCCATAGCCAAGTTACCTGCCGCCAATAGCCAAGGCCAAAGGCCAAGGCCAGCGACAGGACATGGATCGCAGCCCACGGGGAGGTAGACGTGGCTAACGCCCAAATCAGGAAGGCGCTTGCTGCGATCCAGATACCCATTACTCTTCAGTCCATTCGAAGGTGCAGGTGAGGAACGCACCAGCCGGGGCCGAAGCGTTGTGGTTCACCGCAACCAACTGCGTTACACCACGGAGAACGATCGGCGAACCGAACTCACCGTAGTACAGCCGAGCCGGACCATTGGAGATGCCAGTGGTGTAGTTGCTGAAGGTGATATATGGATCAGCAATCATACCAACCAGCGTACCAAGGGTCTGCGGCGCCACCGAATGGAACTCAGCCAACGCGGACGTACCCGCGGAGTTGGACGAATCATATGGCACCTGCCACATCACCGACGCGCCAGAGCTTGCCGCGTTGGCAGTGGAACGCTTCAAGATCGCCACCGGATCGGTCACCACTGCCGTAGCTGAGGCAGAGAGGATGATTCGGCGAACCTTGATCGTCTTCGAGGCCGACCCCGCCAACGAGCAAACGTCGGTGGAGTTGGTGGCGACTGGCCCAGTACCCGTTGCCGAGTACGTAGGCTTCATCGTCGAGTTGTCGTAGGTCAGCGTAAATACCGAGTTCAACGTTGAGTTGATACTCGGCACCTGCGCCCCAACAACCAGCACCGAAGCGATAAGGGCGCTGATTGCTGAGATGAGGAGGGTCTTGAACTTCATCAATTCCTCCTTTAGTTGGCGACGTTGATTCCGGCGGGATAGCCGGAGAGAGCCGAATCGGTACCACGGATTTGGTCGAAACGGTCGATCACGATGCCAGCGTTGACAACACCAGTGGAGTGGGTACCGACGGTGATGAAACGCAGACGCAGGAACCGCGGCAGAACCTGAGCCGGCAGCACCAACGGGATGTCGATGTTACCAAGCTGGGCACCGATGTCGAGATCGGCTTCTGCGTAGGCCGCCGAAGTCCACATGACCGTGTACGAACCAGCAGCGGCAGAGCCGTTGTCCGGAGCGCCAGAGAGGTCAAGCTGGAGGCTGGTGCCGCCAGTGAACGCAACCGACACCGAAGCCAGAAGCTTCAGCGAGGGTTTGTCGCCAATGCCCATATCACGCGCGCCACCGCCGTTCGACGGAGACGGAATGCCGGGGTTGGTCGACGAGCCAATGCCGATGTCGATGACATTGGAAGCGATTTGGGTACCGGTAGTCGGAGCATCGCCAGTGGCAGTGGAAGTGATACCACCGCTAGCGCCGTTGACCGTTCCGGTGAACCAAAGATATGCGTCAAGAATAGCCATCTGGTCCTCCTTTACGAGAAGCTAACAGCAGATTCGTTGTTCAGGATCGCGTCGCAAGTACGAACCGGAATACCACGGAACGTAGTCACGACCTTACCATTGAACTCCGAAAGCTGAAGCAGGACGTTCGTCTTATTCATGGCTTGAAGGTCCAGATAAGTACGAATGACACGGTTGCAGTAAATCACCGTACGGCCCATGTCAGCGCGGACTTCCGGGGTATCGGAGGTCTGGATCGCGGTGGCTTGAGCAGGAGCGGTGGGCAGACGGTAGAGCGCGCGGACGATCAGGTTGATCAGGTTCGCGGCCGAAACACCGGTCAACTGGGTGACGTCGATGTTGGCGATACGCGCGGCATAACGCCAATCGCGCATGACCATACCGATTTCCCACTTGAAGTGTTCACGGTAGGCTTGGTAGGTGTTGGACGAGGAGTCGGTAACCGGCCATTCGCCCATATCTCGATGCTGAAGGCCAGTCATCTTGCCCTTCGGGAACGTCGCATGCCAAGTATCGGCACCCCACGTCACGATCCAGATCGAGGTATTGGTCGAACCCACGCCACCGGCGTTAAGGACGTTGTTGGCGGTCTGAGCGGCGGAGGTAACGCCGGTGCTGTATCGCGGCGCAAAGCCAGTGAACCGTTCCGGGTTCAGGGCTTGGTTGCCGTAGATCAGCGTTGAGGCAACCTGCTGAGACATGCCTTCGAGGAAGGCACGGGATTCAGAAAGCCGGAACTCGGCGGTGTTGCCGTTCAGGTCGGCGATGTCCTTGTCGATAACCGAATAGGTCTCGAGGTTGCCGCAAGTGTCCACGATCTGCGCCGTGGTGGACTTGGCGTTCGGAACGCCGCTGTTGAGCAGACGCCACGTGGCCTGCGGGAGGCCGGTGCGAACGGTGGTTTTATGACCGGTCGGAAGGTTGCCTTCGATGACAAGCATGTCGTCGAGGATTTCATTGGTCTGCGACAGAAGCTCGATGATGTTGGCGATCTTGTAGCCATCGTCAACGCGCTTTGCCCAGTCCGCGTAAGTAAGTGCGGTAGAGCCTACGGTTGCCATTATTGGACTCCAGAGGGGTTAAGGTTCATTACGCTTGGTATCCGTCCGTTATCTGAGCTTAGCTGTTCGTCCCCTCTGGGGCTAACGGGCTGCGGATGGGAGATGGGAATAGATCGCTTGGGCGGCAGAGGGCTTTGCCCCCGGCTGCGCAGCTGGTCCAGACCCAGTGACGGGGCGGCCTTCGGTAACGAATTTGCCGAGTGCCAAAAGAGTGCGGATGAATGCGGGATGGTTGCCCGCACCGGTGAGGTCCATTGCCTCGTTGAATGAGTCGCGCAGGTCTGACGGCAGAGCGGCCTTGATTCGGCCAATCTCAGCGGCAACCTCGGGCTTGATGCCTTGGCCAGTACCGAGGTCAGGGTCCTTGAAGACTTCATTCTTCCAACCATTCTGCATATCGATGTAGGCTTGGAACGGCTCGTTCTCGGCCTTGACCACCTCAGCAGAGTAAAGGTCCATAATCGCCGAAGCTTGGTCTTGGCTCAGGCCCAGTTCCTTGAACTTGTCCGTGACCGGCTTGATGGCGTCGGCGTTGTATTCATAGCCCTCGGGGGCCTTGAATTCATACTTCTCCGGTACCTCAGCCTTCGGTGGCTCCTTCGAGTCCGGCGTCTTCTCCGTCGGCTTCGCTTCCGCCGCTATGCTCGATCCGGAATCCTCCGGGGGCGTCGGCGTCGGGGACGATGCGGCCGCGAGACTCCCGCCTTGGTCCGCTATCTCCCCCGCTGGCGTCCTCGCTGCCGGTTCGTTTCCGAGACTCGGCGTTGTCGTATTCTCGTCGGCCATGTGCTTCCCTCATTGCTTCTGTGAAACGGTCAGGCGCAAACTCCATAACATCGGCTAGGAGTTGGAGCCCAGAGTTACGTTGGCCCTCGGTGAAGGCCATGATGATTGGGTTCTCGTGGAATACTGTGCGAAAGACGTGAGCGGTTTCGAGTTGGGTCCATACCCATTCACGACCTTCATAGGTGGCCATGGTACGCTTGACGACCTCGCCTCGTTGAACGTCGACTTGGCGAGACTTCTTTTCGGCGGCCTTGATGGCTTTGCGGTCATTGGTCTGGCTCATCCCGGAAGGCCTCCGGTCATGGCTTGAAGGGCGTTGGTACCGCCACCCATGTCAGCGGCCGATAGATTCTTGGCGCCCTTGGATAGTTGCTCGGCGATCTGAGCCTGCTGAGCCTGTGCCTGTTGCTGCGCACGGTTCTGACGAATCTGCGCAACTTCCTCTGGCGTCCGCATCAACCGCGGCTCGTTGCCAGAGAGGTAGGAGTATTCCTGAATACCCCAATCGGTATCGATGTTGTCCATAACGCCGGGATCAACGCCAACGAGGTTGCCTGCAAGGCCGAAGGTGCGTTCGATTGAAGTGGCGCGAATGGCGTCTTGGGCCTGAGCAAGCATCGAGTGGAAGTCGATGTTCATCTCCATGCCCGCGATTTCCTGCGGAGGCGGTGGGATGATTCCAGCGCGGGACATGATTGCCCAAACGCGCTCGATCACAACCTTCAACCCTTCGTTGTCGAGCCGCTCAAACACCGGCCCGAGCATGATCAGGGCTTCGGCCTTGCGTTGATTGATTTCCTCGGCAGTGACATTGGAACGGGTTTCGAATTGGCTAATCGGTTGAAAGAGATGGTTGTAGAAGGTATACTTGAGACGCTCGCGGACTTCAGCCAAGTCCTGACTAATGGCATCCACCGGGAATCGATGAGAATCGTAAATGGGCGCCATCGCTGGCTTGCCATCTTGGGTTCGATGGGCATAGGTCACGCCTCCCGGCAGCAACGAAGCAGGCTGGTTCTTCAACTGCACATCCGCAATCATCGGCGGGTTAACCATCTTGTCGATGGCTTGAGCCTTGCGCCGGGATTCTAGTTGAAGTTGCTTCTGGTCACCCAATGCATCCATTGCGACGGAGCGCCCGTACGGATCATTCGATACCAAGTCCCACCGAACGGTGACGTTGGGTTGTTCGTAATAGCCCTTCTTTTCAAGGAAGGCAGGGGGCATAGCTTGGCCAGATTGTGGAGAGGTTGATCCACCCCATTCCCAATAGCACTCTCTGAACTTGAACGAGGCGGGGATACCGAACTCGCGCTTGTCGTTTGGTTCGATGGCATGGGCTACGATTATCTCCCTCGTCAGGGCCGCACCGCCCTGTTCATAAGCCTTACGCACTGACTCTGAACAATTGTCCTTACCGAACCTCGCCACCACCGCTGAGATGGTCATGGTGAATTCGCGGTACATGATCGTGGGCCGATACTGGCCGTCGATGTCGATGTAGTATTCGCCTGCGCAGGGGTTGAAGCAATTGATAACGTTGTCGTAGTCTTCGTAGATCAGCATAACGCTGGTCCCGTAGATTACGAGGTCGTAGTAGAAGATCGCCATCGCTTGGTAGAAGTTGGATTCGTGAAAGACCAAGCGCATCAAGCGCTCGCATTCAGCAAGCCACAACGAAACCGGACTCGTTGTAGTGGAATCGATACGGCCAATCTTTAACTGAAACCAAGGCCTCTGAGGAGAAGTCTTGCCGCTCATAAGCCCAGATGCTAGATTCCGCGCAGCAAGGACACCCGTGGAGTCCAAAATATGTTGATTTATAGGGCTTCCGCGCGCCATTTGGTTTGGGGTGATCAGCCATTTGTATCTCCGAGGGAGGAAGTAATCGGCAAGTTCACGCCAATGCGTCCACCAAGAATACCGATTGGTGCGCATGCCGATCAACCGCGACATAACGAAGTTGCGATAGAGAACGTCTGAGTTCGGAACGCCGTCGACGAGGCTCATTCTTTAGCCTCTGGCTTGGGACCTGTGAACTTGAATGCCTTAGCCGAAGTGTCAGGCTTGAACAACTCTGCCACAGCCATGTCCACGTCCTCGGGATCAAGGCCCGCAGCTGGCGTTCGGTCGAGGGGCTTACCGGGTACCGTTGCCATCACTGACCTATCAAGCTCTTGCCGCCGACGTTACCGCCCTGCGGCACGGTCTCAGACCCAAGCATGGTTGGGGTCATGGGCCGACGTCGGGGCTTGGTGCCTTCGATGGCTTGGATTGGTTTCGGCGCTGCGGTAACTTCAGCAGCCGAGCCAACGTTCGGTGCCGGTGTAGCGGGGGCCTGTTCGGGCTTGAACATGCTCATGCGGCGTTCATCCGTTCTTGAGAATAGGGATCGTATTCGCACTCAAGCTCAGGGGCGATGTTGTGTTCGCCACCAGCGTGGGAATGGGCGACGAGGTTGTAAGCGAAGGTCAATGCAAGGGCGTCAGCCTTATCTGGCGACTCAACCCCGCGCTTCATCATATCTTCTTTGCGTTCGAGTTGGATTTCATTCCGGTTGTTAAAGCCGTAATAAGGCCCGATGAGCTGGGCCTTGAGGTCAGGATCATTCGGGATTGCGCCTCCGGATCGAATCCAAGCTCGCATGGCTCCCCACATTGCTGCGCGCTTGTTGGCGTATTTCTCGCCGTTGTTTCCGACCGCAGTGCTACCGAGGTCATCCTTTGCCCCGAACTGGACATCCCAGCAGTGTAGATGGCTCGCGCGTACGTTGTCAACAACGCCACCACCGACACCGCCGCCATCAATGAAAATACCATCCACACGATACTCGTTGTATGCATTGACTACCTCCGTAGCCAGTCGAACTGTGGAAACTCCCCGAAAGTTCCTCGGTGGAATAGTTCGGGCGTCCCGGCCCTTCCGGAACCAGAGTACGGATTCATTGGAGCCATATCGAGCGACGTCCACTCCAAGGGCAAGTGGATCGGAAACGGAGACTGTTGGCTCGCGGACCATCGCCGCCTCCACGTCCGCGGAGGATATGAACTCCATCTCGCCTGTGCGGGGAAACACACCCAACACACGAATTCGTACGAAATCGGAGTCTTCGCCATAGCCTTCGATCCAAGAGTTTATTTGGGTGGCATTGGTGAACGAGACTGTGCGAGAGTCGATCTGACGGGTTTTCCATTGTGCAGCGAACCGACCGCCCGCGAAACACTCACGAAAACGGCCAGTGCTTCGCGTAGGGTTACCGAAGACGATCCAAAGAATTTCGGTATTCGCATCGGTCAGCGCGCCTTCGGCTGTTTCCCAAATGATGTCGTCGATGGCCGAGGCTTCGTCCATTAGAAGCAGGACGCGGTTGCCTTGGTTGTGGAGTCCGGCGAAGGCCTCAGGGCGCTTCTCAGACCAAGGGATCATGTCGATGCGCCATGTACGCTCGCGGGTAGGGTCCTTGGAGAGCAGGGCTGTGGCGGTTAGCTGGAAGTGTTCGTTGGCGAACCAACAGAGGTTGAACCACTTGCCGAGTTCAGACCACGTCTTGTTCTTCAGCTGGTTTTCGGTGTTCGCGGTGACGACTCCGCGACAGTCTGGTTGGGTCATGAAGGCCCAGCAGACGATCCACGAGACACAGGCCGACTTTCCAATACCATGGCCCGACGCGGTCGCTAACTGGATGGCCTTGTTGGGGGTGAGCAGACCGTCGCGGATGTCGGTCAGAATCTCGCGCTGCCATTGTTCAGGGCCGTCGAATTTCTCCAACGCGGTCCCGGGCTCGCCCCAAGGAAAAGCCCCCAAGACAAATGCAAGGGGGTCCTTATTAACCGAAGCGAGCCACTCGAGAACCGTCATTGTCATCGCAACGGCTCCAGCGGTTCTGGATACATCATGCCGGTGCAATAGAATGCTGGGGCTTGGTGTGGGCAGCAGAGGAGAATGGTGTCGCGGTACTTGACGAACTTTGTTTCCCGGCAATGAAGCGGGATCATCTCGGAGACAGGGATTACCGGAACCTTCTCCGTCATCCCACAGCCCTCCGAAGAACATCCCGGAGCGGAGGCGTGCGAGGCTCACTCCGCTCCGGGGCCTCAGTCGCAGCTTCCGGGGAGGACGAGTGCGACGAGATGGGGAGTGGGACCGCATCAATCGTCGGGGGCTGGAGAGGTGACGCGGTCCCACCTTTGCCAGAACGCCGGAGCATGCCCTCCAGGTTTTTGGCAAAGTCGACATTGACGTTGAGTTGGGTGTTGCGCTTGCCGTAGCCGAAGCGGTCTGCGGCGTCGCGAGAGATGGCAAGGGCGGTTTTGATTGGCAGCAGTTCGCCTTCAGCATCAAGCTGATCGAGTTGATCAGCGATGTGGCGTTCGGCTGCGATCATATTCCGGGTAGCGAGGTCGGCATAGACATCGGCTGAAGCCGCAAAGGCTTGGTCGATTGTCTTGCGTTTCTCGGCGACGAGTTCTTTGAACGCAGGATCAACCGCCAAGACCGCTAAACGATTGTAGCTGTAGCCAGTCTGCTCACAAATCTCCCGCCGGTCAAGACCAAGGGCCGTGAGCCGGGCGAGTTGGTGATGGCTGTCGCGGATGACTTTGATGGTCGGAGAGGCGGCTCGGCGCTCATGCAGGCGCACGAGTTCATCCCGAGAAAGTTCTCGGATTTCGATGTCGATGAGTTTCGGCATCTTTCGAGTAATCCGCATCCTCTTAGGATACCGGGAGCGGACTACAAAAGTCAAGTGGGCAATTTGATTCTTGAAATTTTACCCAGCCCAGTTCAATCGATTACAAGGCTCTGCGGAGGAAGTTCTCTGAAATGGGGGCCGGGGGCGGGAGAAGGTTTCCGACAAGAGCCGAGAGTGGGGGCATGGATAGTTTGACAGTTGCCGGGGGTTTGTGATGGGTGTTGTGCGTTGGGCGGTACTTGGCAATCATCTCTTGCTCAACCGCAGAACGAATGTCTGGGCCACAAGGGAGAATGAAGACTTGGTCGAAGGTAATGCCTTTGACTGGAACCCATGATGGGGTCTTAGACCCGCGGTTGGATTTGTGGGTGTAGATACGGGAGAGGCAGGCTTTGGATTGGCCCACATACACAACCTTTCCGCGCCAGCAGAGTGCGTACACCCCACCCCGCAAGATCGTTGATAAATCCTCAAACCCTTCCAGTTGCATTTCCCACTCCTGTATTATCTTCAATTAGAGCACAATTCCCAACAAAAGTCAAGCCCTAAATTCCCAGAATCCAAAAATTCCAATTATAATATTTTAAACGGAGATTGAAAAGTCCTGAATTCAAAATTTCACATTTTGCCAAGAGACAGTTGTGGCCCGCGATCGAGATCCAAAGTTTTGGCCCCCACCCCCTCTCACGGAAAAGTTATCACGCTGCACCGCAACATGGCACGCGGCTTGCAGGTTCACGCGAAAGTGATTGGATGTTCGGGTTTCGTTCGATCACGATTAGTTGATTTGATTGTGCAGCGCAACATGTGCGATGGTTGCGGTGTCGGCGGGCAGAGCGCCACGCCATAATCGCAAGGACCATAGCCATGCAGATGAATGTCAACGAGCAAAGCCTTGAAGCCCAGATCATTGCCCTTAAGGCTGAGAACGATCGGCTCAGGGCGGCTAAGCAGGGCAAGCTCTCGCTGAAGGTGAGTGAGAAAGGCGCACTGTCGGTCTACGGCATGGGCAAGTGGCCGGTTACGCTGTACCGTGGCCAGTGGGAACGGCTGTTGGCGAGTAAGGACCAAATCGAGGCTTTCATTGAGCTGAACTCAGCTCAGCTTACGACCAAGGACTAAGCTTCGCTCACATCGCTGGATTGCTCTAGGCCCGTCAGCAATGGCGGGCCTTTTGCGTTTTATAGGGGCAACGTGTTCTCGTGTTGTTCCATTTTCGGTTCTAAGGCCCACTGGCGAGTTTGAATGCCATCGGGCGACTACCCTAGCCGGCGGGGCCAGCCGGCGCACCACGGATCGATTGCGGGGCAACCACGGCCATCGTGGCGGAGATCGACCCCCGCAATCGGCCCCGTGTCACCCTTAGATCATTCCCTGATAGCCTTAACCGGGCATACCCTACCCGTGTGTCCCCCTGTCCCTCTCCCCTATGCCCTACCTCTCCCCTACCCTTCTCAAGATCATCTTTTTTAGGAAGGGAGAGGTAGGGAGGGAGGGACACGGGAAGGGGTTGGCTGAATGAGGCTATCAGGGAACCATGTAGGGGGGATACGGGGAAGGATGCGGGGCCATAGCTGACCCAAGGGCTGAGGATTGAGTGAGGATTGGAATTTAAGGCCAAAGAATATCGTTGACAAATCCCACAATCTGTGGTATACTGTTCTTAACAATCGGGAGAGGATCGTGACCATAACCCAAGCCAAGAACCTGAAGCTAGGTCAACGGGTTACTAATATTCAAGACAACTGCCAAGGCACGGTTGTAGGTAATTCCATGTCAACCCGGATCGGTATCCACTGGGATGGGCAGTCTGAGGTAAGTTGGCATAGCCCAGTATATATGCATTCCATCCACATCCTCGCCAACCCATTGGCGTAGCTTAGTATCCGGGCAATAACTCTTGCCTTTCCCTCCGACCGCATCACGAAAACGTGATTTGACGCCGACCGGGCGGTCGTGGTAAGCTTCACTGGTCAACTGGAGATGAGCCCAATGATCACAAGCAGATTCTTCAAATATACCGTTTATGCCAAGCAGGCCCCATTGCCTCATATTGGCGACGAGCACTACCCTGATGGTGGAGTTGGGATCACATTCAAGCCAACTCCAAACTTAACCGTTAGCGAGTGTTATCAAATAGCCAAGGACTTAATTGCAGTTGCTGAAAGCATGAAGCGAAAAGAAAAGTTCTAAGGCCGAAACACCGGTCATCCGGGGTCCAAGGGTTAAGCCCTTGCTGATGAGGCCAACACCCCATCTGTCCATCCCTACAACATAGACCATTGGTTCTAGGCTACAAACCCGGATCGCGTCCGGCAGCGTACCTGCGACGAACAACACAATGGTAGATTGGAGGATATCTTAACGGGCATGAAAAGGAGCAATAGCATGTCCATTTTTAAAGTTCCGGTAGTCAAGTCCAAGGGCTTTGTTGAAATCGACTACGCCAACATTCCCGACGAAATGCTTAGGCATGTAGTCGCGGCAGGGCTTAAAGTCCTGATCAATGGTGGCACGTCGAAGATAACCAAGTCAACCTATCCTAACGAAGCGGAACTTCAGAGCGTCTCTCAGGCCAAGGCTGAGGAACGAGCTGCGGAACTTATCGCTGGCACCCTCAAGGTCGCTGGTGCTAAGGCTAAGGGCAAGACCCCTGCGAAGGTCATGACCGAAGCCCGCCGCTTGGCCAAGGCTTATATCAAGGACCAAATGCGCGAACAGGGGCTGAAGATTTCGCATTACGATGCAAAGGAGATCACGGCTGCGGCTAATGATCTTCTGGAATCCATGCCCGAACTGATCGCTCAGGCGGAAGCCAACATCAAGGCTCGTGAGGAGACTCCAGTTGCTACCAAGCTGGACCTCTCATCCCTGATGAAGGTCAATCCGACCAAGGTTGCCAAGGCCACCGAGGCGAATGAGAAGAAAAAGGCCCTTTCGGCCAAGCAGGCCGGAATGACTGTTAAGGCTAAGCCGGGTCGCAAGGCCCAAGCTCAGGCTTAAGCCCAAGCTAACTTCGGAGCCCTAATCGTGGCCCAACTAGGCGAGCAATGAGCAACCTAAGCTTGGTAACATCGTTACGCCAAGTACCACAAGCCGAATGGTGCAGGTGATAACACCTATTAGGTTTGAATGGAAACTTAGGTAGGCTCAGGATCGCCTAGACCTTTCTTCAGGTTCACCCTAACCCACCCAGCAATGAGTAAGGAACCAAATGAACCCTATGCTCAGGATCGGTGGGGTTTTCTTTCACCCTAAGATAGCCATATCAAGATGGTTATGAAAGGACGATAAGATGAACGCAGTTACTCAGGAGGACATCGGGATGTTCCAAGACATGTTCTCCAAGCTCTCCAACATCCTTGTCAAAGCTTCGGACCTCGGTGCGAAAATCCCGGAGCTTGAATCCCAGCTTAGCGCGCTGTCTGCTGAGTCCGAGTCTGTGCGTAAGCGGAATATGGAACTCGACGAACAACTGGCTACCGTGCGAAGCCAGAGGGATGAGGCTCAGCGAAATGAGAACAACATTCGGTTTGAGTTATCTCAGGTTAAAGAAGCTCATGAAGTTACCGCAGCGAGCTTGCATAGCCTTCAAACCGATTATAACGTACTCAGAGAGAGTTTCAATCAAGCCAAATCCGAACGCGACGACTACGGCTTCAAAAACATGGAGCTTCAGGACAAGCTCGACGCTGCCAACGCGGTCATTACCAAGTTCAAAGACCTGCTTGGTTCTATCTCGGGCCCTTCGGTTCCAGAGCCTGTGGTACTGCCCCCTTTCGTCGAACCTGCCCAATCTGCTACGCCTATTACCCCTCCTGCGACTGTCGATGAGCCTTCGCTAATCTCCGAGGCCCCCAAGACCAAGCGCCTCTATCGCTACTCCGACGACAACACCGCCTATGAATACGAGTACTACACCAACAACCGAACCCGGTTCTGGGATAACGAAAAGCACGAATACTACGTCGAAGTAGCCGCGTAACCTAACAAGGCCCTGAGGCTTAACCGCTTCAGGGCCTTTTTAATAGGAGGACCAAAATCATGCAACGTGATCATACTATCCCATTCATTCAATATATACTGCCTTATGGCCGCCGAAAGGAAACTGAGGCACCATGCACCAAAGAAATATATGATCTAGGGCAACAGTTTATCTCTGCTGGTGGTAGTTATGAATGTGAGATATTAACCACTGGTATGGTGTCCTTAACTGCCGTCTATCCAATTAACAACGAACCACAAGATATTGCGATTGAACTCTCCTCTAATGACGAATCAATTCACGTTGCTTTAGAGAAGCTAGTCAATAGTTCAGTGAAATATCTGGCCAACACCCTAACGAAACCACAAACTCCTTGACAATCCCTTAAAACTGTGCTATACTAAGACTATAATACAATAAGGAAAGAAGTTATGTCGGGTGCACATCGCAAGTGGCCTTCTGTTACGGAAAGAATTAAAACCAAGACTATTCAAGTTGAAGACTGTATTATCTTTACAGGAGCTTCAGCAGGTAAGGGCTATGGAGTAATATCCTATAAAGGCCAAATTAATTACGTCCACCGTATTGTATGGGAACAACATAACGGAGAAATTACAGACGGGTTGTTTGTTCTACACAAATGCGATAACCCCGCCTGCTGTAACATAGATCATTTGTTTCTTGGAACAGCAAAAGATAACTACCATGATATGGTAGATAAAGGAAGACGGGTCTTACATACCTTAAAACCTTAACAATCGAAACAGGAACCCCTACCAATGGAGCGTGTCTGTGCCGCTTGCGGCTATAACGAAGCCGCTGAATTCAAGACCCATTACCGCTGCATCGAATGCGGTCATCGTATGGAGAAAGGCTCAATCCCACCCAAGCTCCGCGGTTCCATCGGTTCCTCTACCGCCCACGACGCTCGCAAGCCATCCCTCCCCAAGCTTAGGTTCCTTGAGAATAAGGATTAAACCCATGCCCGTCTACAACGTCAAGTCCCAAATGCCTAACGAATTCGTGGTGACTAAGTTTGACGATGATCTAAACGTCGAATCCTCCTACCTCCTAATCTCCAACTCTGACGGCTTAGTCTGCGAATGCCCTGCCGGTGTCCGCCCATCCTGCCGCCATCGTGACATGCTTCCGTTGTTTGTCAAATACAACCGGGTTAACTCTGGTTGGGTTATTGATTGGGACGGTGGCAAGGAATGGCGGCAGTATGTTGGCCCCATTGGTGAGCCTGAGTCTGAGACTATTGAGCCGATTGAAGAAATGCTCGGCGAGATTACCGATCCTGCCGGAGGTTATGTTCCCTTCGCTTCCGACACTCCCACTCCCACCGTTGACACTCCATTCAAGCGGAGGGCATTGTGACCTCCCGCCCAACCGCCTCTGCCATGCATCCCGACACCTTCACAACCGAATTCCTCCCGGCATGGGCCGTGACCTGCTGGTGTGATGACCAGTTCGTCTACGTCGCCCTGCCCGTTAAGAATGCCGCGCCTTTGATCCAAAAGTTCCCCCTCACCGAAGGGGGAATGACCAAGGCAATCAACATCCTCCGAGTCCAACGCCAGACCCTGTCCAAAGGCCGAGTGCATAAAGTCAGTTCACCGCCGATCACGCGCTATGGGCCGCTTAAACCTTTGGCTGATAAAGATCGCGCGAAGGTCTTAGCTGCAATGCGTAAGGCTGGGATTCTCCGATGATCAAATGTCCTAAATGCCAAAGCACCGACATTGGAAAGCGAATTAAGTTCTGGTGGTGTAAAGTTTGTAAATTCCGTGGATCAAAGAGAGTATTTCAGTGACCACCGAAACCCCCTACCTCATCGCCCACAAATCGTTGTATGAAAGGATAATGGATAAAACCATTATCCTAGACGACGGCTGTTGGTATTGTTCCTTAGGTGGGAAAAATTCCCGTTATGGAAGTATTTGGATCAACGGTCGAAATGAAAGCAATCACAAAGCTATGTGGATTGCTTGTCGTGGTCCAATTTCAAATGGCCTCCATGTTTTACACACTTGCGATTACAAACGCTGTGTTAATCCAGATCATTTGTTTTTAGGTTCAGCCCAAGACAACATGCAAGACAAGCACCGTAAAGGTCGTCATGATGATCGTCGTGGGGCTAACAATCCGGCAGCTTGGTTAACTGAAGAGAAGGTTAGATACATTAAAGAATTGTTAAGAGTCTCAAGCTGGAGTCAGCGTGAGATTGGCGTTATGTTTGGCGTGTCTCAAGTCACTATTTCCCAAATTAAAAATGGCGATAGGTGGGCTCGTGTCAAGTGAAACATTATATCTTGTGGCACATAAAGTTCGAGGCCAACCAGCCTTCGACGTGGCTATTCAAATGGAAATGGAAGATGAAGTATGGTGGATTATACCGACGAGTGGGCATCGCGCATATCCATACTGGCACGTTGAATTGTCAGAAGCCGTTTACAGAGTGTACGGAGAAGGTGACCGAATTATTGATGATGTCCCTTCTTGCCCCGATCCTTGGCCCGACCACTACTGGCAGCCCGGCCAAACATCCGACCTTCACATCCCTGACAACGCCGGAGCAGGGCTATTGGCTGCTTTGGGCGTAACCAAACCCCAAACCCAACCACTCGCGAGGAGAAAGCTTTGAGCATCCCCACCGTAGCCGAAGAATTCGCGCAGTTGATAGAACATTTACGTAAAGCACAGGAACATTGCGCCATGATCGGCCACCTGACCTCAGCCCAAGGCTCGAAGGAAGACAAGGTCCTTGGCAACGCTTGGGTCACGGTGTCGGAGTTGTTGAAAGTGATGCAGTTAAAAACCACCAACCTTGCCCAAGGTCGACTCCAATGACCATCAAACTTATCGGCAAAGACCGAACCTCTGAAATCCTCTACATCCTCCAAGGCCTATTCGTGCGCACGGTCTACCCCTACCTCCCCAACGTCAACGACGTCAAGGCCATCCGGGACCATATCGAGGTCCTTAACTCTTGGCCGGGCTTCGATTGCTCAGTCCAAATCGGCACCGTCCCTGAACTACAGAAAACCACTATCATCATCGATATCACCCCCTTAGCTCAGACCCCGGATGTCAAACAATGACCTACTCAACCTTCGCCCGGCGCAAACTGCCAGAGGCTACCGGCCCCAAGCCAACCGACGAGCAACTCAACATCCTCGACCTTGGCCGCACCAAAGACAATTTGCTTATCAACGCCTATGCTGGAACCGGCAAAACCACAACCCTCGAAATGCTTGAAGGGGTGGTTAAGGAAAAGCCTATCCTCTATTTGGTCTTCAACAAACGAAACGCAGATGAAGCAGCAAAGAGAATGGCGTCGACCACGACTGTACGAACCCTTAACAGCCTTGGCCATCGTATCTGGGCTGCTAAATGCGCAGGCAAAATCACCCTCGACTCCAAGAAAACCAATACCATCTTCCGGAGCATCGTCGATGAAGTCAAAAAGAAAGACCAAGCGCAAGTCCTCTGGAACTCCTACTACGAAGTCTCGCAAGGGGTCGCGCTCGCCAAAGCCCTCGGTTATATTCCAGAGGGCGTTGTTAAAAGCGAGTGCCGATTACTGGACCAAGCAGCGTTCCACTCCTTCCTCGACGAAGCCCCCGATGACCTCGTCTCGGGCCTCATCGACGAAGTCCTCCGCCGTTCAATCGTCTCCGGCTTCGCTGGAAACATTGACTTTAACGATCAAATCTACCTCCCTGCACTCTTTGGCGGGACCTATCCTCAATTCCCTCTTGTTCTTGTTGACGAAGCACAAGACCTCAGCCCCGTCAACCATGCAATGCTCGATAAGCTTTGCGGCCGATCCCGACTCATCGCCGTCGGCGATCCCTTCCAGAACATTTATGGGTTTCGAGGAGCTAAAGCCGGGTCCATGTCCGACTTGGGCCAACGATATAAAACTGTTTCGGCCACGTTATCGGTAAGCTTCCGCTGCCCCCAAGCCATAGTCGAGAACGCCCGTTGGCGCGTACCCAACTTCCAATGGATCAAACCGGGAGGTCATGTTGAAACCCTCGAAGCTCTTCTACCTGCTTCTCTGCCTGAGCATTGCACTATCATTTGCCGGAATAATGCTCCCCTTCTATCTACGGCCTTTAAGCTTCTTGCTTTCGGGCGCTCTGTTAATGTTAGCGGCTCGGATATTGGTCCAAGACTTGTCAACCAGATGAAGAAGCTTGGGCCAGAGGACCTAACCTCCACCCAAGCCGCTCTCGCCGCTGACGACTGGCTCGCCGAGAAGCTCGACCGCGAATCCAAGACCGCCCCCGACATGCATGCTTGTATGAAGGTATTCCTTGAACACGGCCGCACCTTGGGCGAAGCCATCACCTACGCCGAACACCTTTTCGCTCAGACTGGCACCATTCGCCTGACCACCGGCCATAAGGCCAAGGGCCTTGAGTGGGACACGGTTTACCACCTCGACGAACACCTGCTTGGTCCTGACGAACAAAACCTCAACCTCCGCTACGTCATCCAAACCCGCTCCAAGGACCGATACTACGAAATCGATTCCATGAGGATCAAATGGTAAAGGACCCTATCATCTACATCTTCATCTGGATCATAACCGCCTGTTCTTCTACCCTCTTAATTGGCTTTGCGTGGTTGTTATTCAAATGACCAAGCTCGACCAAACCCACTATCCCGGCAAAGCCTTGATGCGGCGAAAGAAGCTCAAGCCCATCGGCACCATCGATCGCCACACCATCCACTTCCGCACTGTCTTCCCAATCGAATTCTTCGATGAGTTGGTCGAAGACTACATGGCCAACTCCGTCCAAACCACCTTCTCGGCCTACCTCCGCGAACTCCTACACAAAGGCCTGCACAAGTGAGCCTCTCAACCTCTCGCCTCGCCTACACCGCCTGCTACGAAGCCTACGACCGGGCCATGTCGTCCGAGCGCGGCATTCGTCTGCACTTCCCCAACTTCTCGGCGGCCAACTACTACCGCATGCGCTGTCACATGGCGCGGAAGATTGACCGGCGAGAGAACAAGGCCATTCACCCTGACCCTTCCCACCCTCTCCACGGCACCAGCCAATACGACGCTCTACAGCTGACCATCGAAAAGGTCGACGGTGAATTCTACCTCTACTTCCGCAAACAGGTCTACCTTCCCGCGGCCATCGAGGACCTTGACGAACTTGAATCCGATCGGCCCCTCGTCTCTCATGTCAAGGCCCTGCAACTGCCCCCACCACCCCTCCGCATCTCTCCACCCAAGGCTCATGACGAGCTTGAGGATGTGGTTGAGGCTGAGGTCACCGTCATCTCCCCCGGACTCCCAAGGAGGCAACTATGATTCCAACTGAGCTACTTACCGAACTCAAAGATGAATATGGTATTATACCAGAATTAACTGGTTCGCAATACATCTGTGATTCGGCCCCAGAGAATTCTGACTGGGACTATCTACTAGAGGTTAGTTCTATTAAAAGTGAGGTAGCTTCGATCGCATCGTTCTTAGTTGGAAGAGGCTTCAGTATTGATGCAGGAGAGCATTATCAAGAAGCTATTCAAAACACATTTATGTCTTTCAAGAAAGATAAGCTTAACTTTCTTCTCTCCAACAACTCTGACTGGTGCACCAAACATCGTATCGCCACCAAATTATGCAAAAGACTTAAACTCAATAACAAAGAAGATCGCGTAGCAACATTCCAAGCTATTTTATATGGGAACATCTAATGCCCCAAATCCCCTTCAACAAAACCACCGCCCAAACAATCCTCGCGGCAGCCCGGGAGACTGAGATTGGTATCTCCCTTAAGTTGGGTGACCCCGACTTCGCCTCTAACGCCCGCAACATCCTCTCCGATTGCGGCGCTGGTTCCGAATTCTCCATCCACTTAATGGACAACCCGCCCGAGGTTTGGGTGGTTAAAAAAGGCACCGAGGTTCCGGATGCGTTTGAGAGGAAAGAGCTATGAGTAACGAAGTCGACATCATCATGGACCTCGACCCCCTCGAACTCGCCAAATCCCCCGAGGCCCTCGACGCCCTAATCGCCATCATGCGCAATCGCCGCGCCCTGTCCGAGGCCGGGATCAAGCCGAAGAAAGAAACCGGCCCCAAGGCCAAGCTCGATCTTGAGGCCATGGGATTGAAGAAGGCGGTTGATCCGCTGAAACGGAGAGTCCTATGAAACTTCGTTATCCAGTGGGTCAACCTCCAATTGGATTGGATGTTCTCTGGCGGTGTCAAGCTCAGCGATATTCAATTGTCATCGATCCTGATGCAGACATTTTTGGGGTTTCTAATCCAGAACTTCAAATGTGGTGGTATCCAGTTAAGCGCCGCACACCTAAAGGAGCTTGGATCAGCGACCGATTCATTCGTCTTACCGCGTTTAAACGGTACGCTTGTAATACAGAAACTGAAGCCATTGAATCTTTCATCGCCCGTAAAAAACGTCAGATTAAAATTCTTACCGCCCAACTTAAAAATGCTGAACAAGACTTAGCCTTAACAAAGGAGAACGTCTTTGCCTAGACCCTCCACCACCTACCGCGCTTTCCGCCGCAACCTAGCCCGAGAGATGAAAATCATATGGACCAGTCAAGCATATCATCCCAGCCACGTGACCAACCCGAAGCCGAGCAAAAAGAAGTTCCGTCACCATTCCTCCCGGGGACACATATCCAATTTGCGTGGGACTCCACGAGCATTGGATACCTCAAAACCTGCCCCCGACTCTACCAATACGTAATGCTGGATGGCTACGGTGAAGGCGACCAATCAATACACCTCCGCTTCGGAATTGAATATCACAAGGCACTGGAGGAGTATGACTTTTACCGTGTGGACGGTGCCGATCATGAAGATGCCGTGCGGAAAACTGTTGCCGATTTACATTCTCGGACTTGGGACTGGATCACTGATCCCGACACCAAAGCCGGAAAGTACAAAAACAAAGCGTCCTTGATGCGCTCCGTCATATGGTACCTCGACCACTACCGCACCGACATAGCCAAGACCGTGATCCTCGATAACGGCCGCCCAGCGGTGGAGTTGAGTTTTAAGTTTGAATTGGATTGGGGGCCCAACGGCGATCAGCCTTATATCCTCTGCGGCCATCTCGACCGCGTGGTAGACTATGACGGCACCATGTTCGTCATGGACCGCAAGACCACCCAAACAACCCTTTCGGATTATTACTATGCCCAATTCGACATGTCCAACCAGATGTCGTTGTACACCTTTGCAGGAAAGGTGGTGCTTAATTCTCCGATCAAGGGAGTATGTATCGACGCAGCACAATTACTTATTGATGAAACCAAATTCGGTCGCTCCTTCACTTATCGCACTCCCGATCAAACCGATGAATGGCTCGAGAATCTGTCAATATGGTTTTCAATGGCCGAGAATTTTGCTGCCGCCAACTACTGGCCGATGAACGACACCGCCTGCGACAAGTTCGGCGGGTGTAAATTCCGCACCATGTGTTCCAAGTCCCCACAAGTCCGCGACCGCTTCCTGCAATCCTCCTTCAAACAACTCCCGGAGAACGAGCGATGGAACCCCTTAAAGCCGAGATAGTTCGCAGGCTTCAGCGCCAAGTCGCAATTGAGGAAGAATCCCGAATTCTTCTTGGTGACTCAGATGTGATCTTCGGCTTCATCCTTGGCCTTAACAAAGCAATCAAACTGGTGGAAGAAGATGACGCAGACTGAACCCGAAGCCGAATCCGTCGACCGCTTCCGCATCTACTCCCGCGTGGCCAAAATCCACGAACTCAAATCCAAGCGTTGGGTACGCGGCGCTGGTAACTCCGCCGAATTCCGCGAGGACTCAATGGGCTGGTATCTGTTCCTCGAAGGCTCATGGGAAGGGCTTCACGTTGGTACCACTCGACCTAATCTCGAGGTTGGGGATAAAGTTGTGATTTCAATTAGAAAGGTGCGAAATGCCTAAACTCTCTGACCACCAATCCAAAGACTTCACCAAGGTCCTACTTATGGGCGACGCCAAGTCGGGCAAAACTGGTTCACTCGTCAGCCTCGTCAAGGCCGGTTACAAACTCCGCATCCTCGACCTCGACAACCTCCTCGACATCCTCAAGGGCATGATCATGAAAGAATGCCCCGAGAAGCTTGACAACGTCGAATACGTCACTCTTCGGGATAGGTACAAATCCAACGCCACCGGCATGGTTGTTGATGGCAAACCAAAGGCATTCGTTGATGCTTGTAAAATGCTGGACAAATGGAAATATGACGACGTTGACCTCGGCGAACCCGCCGAGTGGGGCCCAGACTGTATTCTGGTCATCGACTCCCTCTCCCGACTCTGCGACGCCGCATACGACTTTAAGCACGCCTTGGCCATGGGTACCGGAAAGTTCGACGGGCGAGCTGTCTACGGTGACGCTCAGGACGCCGTAGAATCGGTAATCGCCGGTGTCACCTCCGACAACTTCCGCACCAACGTCATCGTCATCGCCCACATCGTCTACCTCGACCTTGAGGGTTCGGTGAAGGGCTATCCCCAAGGTGTTGGGCAGAAGCTCTCTCCCAAGATCGCCCAATACTTTCCCTCGGTGGTTCGTTACCAAAACAAAGCCGGTAAACGAACTATCCAAACCAACTCAACCCCACTAATTGATTTAGCAAACCCGAAGCCGTTCGAAGTACAACCTGAATACTCGATCGACACCGGGCTTGCTGAAATCTTCGAGGTTCTACGGGGCGCCCCGAAGGTCGATAAACCTAAGTCCCTCACACTCAAGAAGGTCAACTGATGTCCTTACATCCAAGTACCTTTGAATACTTGAAGCCCACTGACGAACAGGTGGCCACTATGGCAGGCCTGAGGGAAGCTTCGGCACAGTATGCCAAGCTCCTCGACGACCGGCTCCCAGATGGGCCGGATAAGACCTACATCCTCCGTCGCGTTAGAGAAACCGCGATGTGGGTTAATGTAGCAGTTACCCGTCAAGCTGACGGCACACCCCGAACCTAACCAAAGAGCACAACAACCATGAACGCAGCAACCAACTTCTCCTCCATCCTCGACAAGCCCGCATCAGAAGTCGAAAAGCCGAAACCCCTTGCCGCTGGCACATACCTTGCCGTGGTCAAGGGCATGCCGGAACAGGGTGCGTCGAACCTGAAGAAGACCCCGTTCGTCGAATTCACCCTCGGCTTCCTTTCCGCCGAAGATGACGTCGATCCGGATGAACTCAAGGAAGCCCTCGGCGACGCCAAGCTCGGGGACAAGACCATCAAGAACACCTTCTACCTCACCGAAGGCTCCCTTTGGCGGTTGAAGGATTGGCTTGGGGCCCTTGGCCTTGACATCGAGGGCGACGCGTCCCTTGGCCAGTTGATCGAAGCCACCCCCGGTTGCCAGATCATGATCACCCTTGGCCATGAGGCGAGTCAGGATGGCAAGTCGGTGTTTGCTCGGATCAAGGACTTTGCCGCAGCCGCGTAACTAACCAACGGCCCCCGTCGATTGTGGCGGGGGCCAATTTCTTGGGGCACCAAATGAACTTCATCCTCTTCAACGGCCCACCTCGTTCGGGCAAAGACACCGCGGCTAAGATCGCCTTCGACTACATCCAAGCCAACAAAAACAACTGGCCTGTTTGGGAGAAGTTTTCCTTTCCCAACAAAAAGTCATTTGCCGGATGTTTGAACCTATCCATGGACGTTCAGGGCAACGTCGAGTATTACGAAGCCCAAAAGGACACCGCAACCACTCCCTTTGGCGTAACCTATCGCCAGTTTCAAATCGACATTAGCGAGAAGTTCCTGAAGCCAGTTTATGGTCAAAATATTTTTGGGAAACTGCTTCTGGCTCGGTGCGAGTACGTTGACCCCAACATCAACCCAGTCTTTGTTGTCTCCGACTGTGGGTTCCAGATCGAGTGCGATGTGTTGAAGGATCACAATGTCCTCTTGATTCGTATGCGTCGTGATGGCTGCACATTCGTTGGTGACAGCCGTGAGTATGTGGCCGAGCGTGACAACTGGGACCGCCACGACTTCTACAACAACGGCTCCATCGAACAACTCAAAGGCCTTGTTGAAACCACGGTCGAAGCATGGCTGAAGAAGTAAAACCCATCTTCCTCCTCGGCGAAGCCCAAGGCACCAACGAGGCCAAGATCAACGCTGGCTTCGTTGGGGCCAGCGGCATCGAACTGCTCCGGATGCTCCAAGATGCTAGCCTGTTGGAATTGACCTCCGAAGACCGTAACCAAATCAACCTCTACTACAACTCCGGGGACCCAACCCACATCGACATGGTTTGGCGGATGCACCCCAACTTCTACCGCTCCAACGTCTTCCAACTTCACCCCGACAACAACGACCTCGCCAACCTCTGTGGCCCCAAGTCTGAGGCCATTCCCGGTTATCCGCCACTCGTCAAGGGAAAGGGCTACATCCATGACCGCTATCGCCCCCATCTCGAACGCCTTGCTGACGAACTCGTCACTGTTGATCCCAACCTCGTTCTTTGTCTTGGCAATTCTGCTCTATGGGCTCTCACTGGCAACACTGGTATCGCCAAGCTCCGGGGCACAACGATGGTCTCGACTATGCTGGCGACTGGGTTTAAGCTTCTGCCTACTTACCATCCTGCTGCTGTTACTCGTCAGTGGGAGTTACGCCCTACAACCGTAGCGGACCTGATCAAGGCCAAGCGCCAGTCCGCGTTCCCTGAAATCAGGAGACCAAAACGTGAAATCTGGATCGCCCCGACCCTCGAGGACCTTTCGACGTTCCGTGACCGTTACATCACCAACTGCGAAATCCTTAGCGTTGATATTGAAACGGCTGGAACGACAATTACCGAAATCGGGTTCGCTCCCGATGAATCTCATGCAATCGTCATACCGTTCGTTGACCGCCGCGCAAAGGGCAAATCTTACTGGCCTGACCTTCGCAGTGAGCAGGCTGCTTGGCGATATTGCTTCGGTATTCTCACTGACCGAACTATCCCTAAGCTCTTCCAAAACGGACTCTACGACATCGCCTTCCTCCTCCGAGCAGCCGGAATTGGGGTTCGTGGAGCTGCCGAAGACACCATGCTCCTTCACCATGCCCTCCAACCGGAAAGCCTCAAAGGCCTAGGGTTCTTAGGTTCGCTATATTGCGACGAAGGTGCATGGAAGGGAATGAGGAAACATGTGACAACGATTAAGAGGGATGAATGATGGAAAAGCCTAAAGTTGTCTTTTTACATGTCCCAACATGGTTTGGTTTCTGGCGCGTTTACGTAGAACATTTTGATCGAACTGTAGCTTACTTTTGGGAAGAACATGAAGCCCGTTCTTACACGAATTGGCGTAATGGGTTCAATGACTAATGGCCAAAATAATCGACACCTCCACCACCGACCCCAATTCCCTCTCCGAATGGGATCGCCAACAAATCTACAACGGCCTCGATTGTTGCCTCACCCACGAAATATTCCAAATCATCCATCCCCAACTTGACGCCAACACCGGGCCTACCTACGAATTCTCCAAATCCCTTCAAGGCCCTGCGCTTGAAATGCGGCTTCGCGGGGTCCTTGTGGATCAACGCCGCAAAGCAGAGGTGATAGATGAATATCACGATCAGATCGAGAGGCTCGAAACGAACTTGGAGCGAATCATCCTTGAAGGGCTTGGGCGTGGATCGTTCAATTGGCGCAGTAACGCTGACCTTCAAGATGTCTTCTACAACCGACTTGGTATCCGTCCAATTATCAGGCAGGGAAGGCCAACAGTTAATCGCGACGCTCTTGAACGGCTTGAAAGCTATCAAATCGCTCGACCAATTGTCCGACATATTCAGGCATTACGCGAGCTAGGCAAAAAGATCGGTGTCCTCAAAACGGAGATAGACCCAGATGGCCGAATTCGAACGAGTTACAATATCGCCGGGACTAATTCTGGAAGGTTCTCCTCAAGCTTTAGCGAGTTTGGGTCAGGCGGGAACCTTCAGAATATCGAAGAGTCACTTAGGTCTATATTCGTTGCAGATGCTGGATACAAATTCGCCAAATGCGACGGAGCCCAAATCCAATCCCGAATTGTCGGCGCAATTGAATGGAATCTCTTCTCAGATGCTCGTTACTTGGATGCTTGTGAATCAGGCGATCTGCACACAATGGTTGCAAAAATGTGCTGGCCCAACCTCCCATGGACCGGAGACCTGAAGCATGACAAAGACATCGCCGAGACCCCCTTCTACCGCCACTACACCCACCGCTTCATGTGTAAGAAGATAGGCCATGGATCAAACTTCAAAGGACAACCTCCTACAATTTCCCAACAAACCAAACTCCCCCAGTCGGTCATTGAGCAGTTTCAGCCCAAATACTTTAAAGCCTTTCCTGCGCATTACCGTTGGTTTGAGTGGACCGATTCGCAAATCCGAAAGCACGGTTACGTTGTATCACTTGACGGCCGAAAGCGATGGCACTTTGGTCGCCGAGGAGACGACGCCGGAATACGAGATATGCTTGCGTATCAAGCCCAAGCTACCGAGGCCTTTATAGTCAACACCGCAATGCTCGACATCTGGCACTCCCGCACCGCCATAATCATGATGCACGATCACGACGCCCTCACCTTCATGTACCCCGAAGCCCAAGAAGACGAAATCATCCCCCGCCTAATGGCACAGCTACGCGTACCGATTACCCTTAACTCCGGCCGCGAATTCATCGTGCCGTTTGATTGCAAAGTGGGATGGAACAAAGGTGAATACAATGAAAAAACCAACCCTGATGGGCTCAGGGACTACAAAGCCGGGGACAACCAACGGCGCCGGGCACCGAAAGTGTCAATCTTGGATCGACCAGTTCGTAGAGTATCATGACAACCTAGAGTCCCCGATCATCTGGCGCAAGTGGGCGGCCATCACGGCCATCTCTTCGGTTTTGGAGCAGAAGGTATGGCTCCAGACCTCTAGCCATCTTTACCCAAACCTCTACACCACCCTCGTCGGCCATCCGGGCACAGGCAAAACCCGTGCCGTCCGCGCTGTTAGGAGATACCTTCATGAAATCAAAGACTTCCATATGGCTCCGACGTCGCTTACGGCGGCTTCACTTGTTGATGCTTTGGCCCACAGTAAGCGTGTCATTGTACAACTGCCGGATCCTCCACTCGAATATAACTCCCTATCAATTGTCGCGGATGAACTTGGATCGTTCATGCATAAATACGACAATGAGATGGTGGCAGTGCTTAGCAGCTTCTACGACCCTGATCCATATGGCCAAGACCGAAGAGGCAAGGAGATTAAAATTAGAATCAAGTCGCCGCAACTTAATATTCTTGCGGGTTCCACACCATCCAACCTCCTCCAGTTCGTCCCCGAAGGAGCATGGGAGCAAGGGTTTATGTCGAGAATGATTTTGGTCTACAGCGATGAGAAGATAATCGGTGACGACTTCGCCACCGAATCAAAACCACTGAACAAGGACCTAATGCATGACCTCAATATCATCAACACGTTACATGGTAAGTATTCTGTCTCGACAGAATATCGGGACGCTGTTAATGCTTGGCGGCAGTCTGAGGAGCAGATCGATGGCTTCCCAAAGCCTTCGCATCCGAAACTTGCTCATTACAATACCCGGCGACGAGTTCATCTTTACAAACTTTCCATCGTCGCCGCCGCAGAACGATCAAACGCCCTCTTAATAACAAAGGATGATTTCAACCGCGCCATGTCTTGGCTAGTCGAAGCCGAATCCCAAATGCCCGAAATCTTCACCGCATCCGGTGGTGGCCTCGACGCCCAAGTCCTTGACGAAGCCGCGTTCTTCTGCCAATCCTACACCCTCACCAAGAAGATGGTACCAGAACAGGCACTGGTTAGGTTTGTATCCCAACGAGTGCCTGCCCATACAGTAATGCGGGTGGTGGATAATATGGTCCGCTCGGGGATGCTTGAAATAGTCTCTACCGACGAGCGGACCTCACTTCGGGTTTTCCGTCCGAGGTAGAATCTCAAACCAAATCGGCTCGCGGTCAATCACAATCGGCCAGTTCAAAACCCACTGTAGCCAGTTGCAGTAATATTGAATCTGAACCTCCCGCTTGGTTAAGCCGGGAGGAATGTTGTAAGGAAGATCGAATTGAATCGCATATCGGCCCTTGACCACCCCAGTACCCCGGATCACAGTTGGGCGTTGAGCGTAGTCGTAGACAATCCCATTCATTGCCACCAACCATTGCCTTGCGGTTCCGGTACAGGATCGGGTCGATACCGCTTCCCACACAACCGTCACGGTCTTACTCGGCCGCATGTCCCCTTCAAGAGTTTGGGAAATGATCTTGACCGGATTATTTCGATCCAGCGCCATAAATGTCAGGGGCACCACCACAAACAACGACACCGCTGCCGCCGTCAAATGACAAAGCCACCTACGTTGGGTTGGAGTCATTTCGCACCTATCTTGATCTGGATGTATTCCGACACAGCCTTCCATAATGCAAAGCCCGTCAAAATTCCCCCTGCCAAATAGGTCGCCCAAACCCGTAGGTTTGAGCGTAACCATTTCATCCGCTTCTCGGCTTCAAGAAGCTCGCGGAGGTCTTGGATTTCTTCATCCGAGAGCGGATCATCGGCCATTTTATTTACACATCTTCCGGGAGAGGGGAGTTGAAGTCGTTAAGCTGTTGGTCGAGCAGGTCTTCCACCGCCTTGAGGTCGGCCTCAGTGACCGTCCCGCCCGAAGAGTTCTTCTCCACCAACGCAGCCAAGGCCTTGATCGCCGGGCTCGCCGCTTCACTTGCCTGCCGAATGGCCTCGATCAACACCATGCCCTTGGCAACGAGTTCAAGAATCTTATCCGCGTTCATGGTACCGACACTCCATTGGTTTGAGCCACCGACCGAGCATCGGCAATGAGCCCAATCAGGGTATTATAGGCGTTGATGGCATTCAGCCGATCATTGGTCTTGACGTAGGTCCGGAGCCGGGGCAACATCGCTGCCGCAGGCCGAGTGAAGGACTGGACCTGAACAATCACATCCCTACAACTCTGGGCAATTTGCTTCCGAACACAAAGGCCCTTGTAGGTGTTGAGGGCCGAAGCCACAATCACCATCGTCTGTTCGACATTGTAAAGGTCTTTGGTTGTAACCGGGTTCGCCACATCACGGGTCAACGGCTCAAGGTACTTACACCCACCAAGGGTCAGTACCAACACTAAGGCTAGAATCGTTTTCATCACACCACCTTTGGGCTGGGAAGTTCGTTGGCTTTAGTCTTATCCACCAACTTAACCTGAGCTACCTCAGGCTGGTTGGCGAGGGCGTTGATCAACTGATCCTTGGTTCCGTTCAACGGCACTCCTTCGTTAAGGTTCTTAATCGTAGCTTTGGCTTGGTTCTCGGGCTTAGCCGAGTTAGCGGCCCGGAGTGCGGTGTAGATCGGCACTAGCACAGTGATCAGGCCCGTAACCCCAGCCACAATCTTACCAACGCCTTGGCTGATAAGGTCGATATTGGCGAGAATGGTTTTGGAATCGGCGCTGCTTATAATGCCCATAAACACCGCCGTTGCAAGGCTGGCACTAAGCGCCGTCAACCCATGCCGTCCAGCCGCCTTCCACTGATCCCAAGTCCATGCCAAGGGATTAAGACTAAAGTTCATTTCAAGCTCCTTTCTGCTTTCGAATCGCCTCGAACAACTGCGCCTGAGCCACATCCGATCCGGGGGTGAATCCATGGCCGAGGTTGGTTTGGATGGTGTTGAACACCGTCACCTTGTTCGAACCCTTTGGCACGATCAATTGCCGAGAGCCGGGGTTGAAGAAGTCGAACGGCCAACTCGAGATTTGGGTTGCCTTAGCCACGTTGATCGACACCTCGCCGACGTTGCAATACATCGACGGGGAGTAGTAGAATGCGTGGACAATCCGCTCCGTCGGTGCCGCATTCGCCACCGCGTTGATGGTCGAGCAACCACAGCTGAGACCAACCATAATCCACGGATCGACGGTCTTGTGGAAGTACCGCAGGATCAAACCGGTTTCCTGAAAGTCCACCGGAGGCGGGGCGTAGATGCTCTTCCCAAACTCCTCCACCATCCTCTGCCAGAGGCTGTAGATAGACCCCGAGGTCCAACTCCCGCCCCAGCCATTGAT
>ERZ869925.195-NODE-195-length-41761-cov-16.358749_pt1 | contig 41761 bp, 64 predicted proteins | sample MGYA00579311_ERZ869925 | MGnify/ENA primary metagenome ERZ869925 (study PRJEB32216, sample SAMN09231817) | wastewater metagenome | place: USA: Maryland | collected 2016-07-30 | study: EMG produced TPA metagenomics assembly of the PRJNA472060 data set (Reclaimed...
CTGAACCGCTCTTCCGATCTCCTTTATTTTCATAAATCCGTAGAAATCGACTTGACTACCTCGTAAAATCTATATACATTTTTAACGTAATTTGTTAATCTTTCGATTATCTACTGTATTATGGATGCACGCGCTCGATTAGCTAGTCGAGGGGCATGGAGGATAAGCGGATATGGCTACCCAGCTTATTGCGAATACTAGATACGCACTAGCTCCGAGATAGCTGGCCTCCAAAAATCTCCATCTGCAACATTTCAAGGATAAATATGATTCAACGTGGTAAAAAATCTGTCGCATCACTTGGAGTAGTTGATTCCAGTGTTCGCGGTCTTACTCGCTTGCAAGCCCCATCTTCATTAAGTGCCGAGCAAAAAGCTATTTGGGCTGCCGCAGTTAATTCTAAACCAGCCGATTGGTTTACTGATGAACATATCCCGATGCTTGAGGCTTACACCAGCCATGTCATGCAAAAAAACAACCTTCAAAGAATGTTAGATAGTTTTGACTTGTCATGGGCTTTGGAAGATGAAGGTTTAAAACGTCTTGAGAAATTACAGAAGATGCACCGAGTACAAACCCAAGCCATTGAAAATTTAATGAGAGCTATGCGCTTAACTCACCAATCACAATATCGAGCTGACAAAGCATCCACTTTGGACAAGTCAGCAAAAGGGAAAAGGCCGTGGCAACGTGAAGTAACGGTTGACAATGGCGAAGAATAAATATTAAGTTGATTAAAGAATATTAAATTGATATAATCATTTCATTTAGGAGAGTGAAATGTTAAATATTACTAATCAAAAATTTGGTAGGTTATTAGCTACAAAGTGTGTTGGCTCAAAAAATAATATAAGGCAATGGGAATTTATATGTGATTGCGGAAATATTATTATTAAAAGTGCTTCATTAGTAAAATTTGGTGCAATTAATTCATGTGGATGTTTAGCTAAAGAATTAACAAGTAAAAGAAGATTCAAAGATTTAACAGGAAAAAGATTTGGTAGATTATTAATTTTATATAAAAATGGAGTTGATAATCACAATCATATCACATGGATGTGTAAATGTGACTGTGGTAAAGAAAAATCTATATCTGGAAATTCTTTAGTATCTAAAAATGTTAAATCATGTGGATGTTTGCAAAAAGAAATTGCTAGAAAAATGAGATTAAATTCTAAAACAGAAAATCCTATATCTAGCACAAAAGAATATAGAAGCGCATTAAGAAAAAGATTAAGAGAAAATCCAATTCAACTTATGCACGAAAGATTATCAAGATTAATTAATCACTCATTAAAAAATATAGGAAAAACAAAAAATAACAAAACATTTGAAATGCTTGGGTACAGTGATTTGGAATTAAAAAATCATATAGAAAAGCAATTTGTATCTAAAATGAATTGGGAAAATAGAAATAAATGGCAAATTGACCATATTATTCCAATCAGTACAGCAAAAAATGAAAAAGATGTTATAGCGTTAAATCAATTATCAAATTTAAGGCCATTATGGACAAAGGAAAACAATCTAAAAAAAGCAAAAATAACAACGCTTCTTTAAGTCCAAGAGCAAAAAGAGCGGTAGATTGGATTGAAACACATCTTTCCATACCAGAAGGCAGATTAGTTGGTGAACCAGTAGTTTTAACAGATGAACAAAAAGATTGGTTAGAAATGATATATGGCGATAAAACTCGCATGTTCATTCTGTCAATGGCTCGAAAGAACGCAAAGACCACATTTTCAGCAATGATTGTGCTTTTGCACTTGGTTGGACCAGAATACGTTGCTAATGGACAGCTTTACAGCGCGGCGCAGTCGCGTGACCAAGCATCCATTTTGTTTAACTTGGCAGCAAAGATGGTGAGAATGTCGCCTGACCTGTCTGCTTACGTTGGAATTCGTGATACTGCAAAACAATTATACTGTTCAGAACTAGGTACAGTTTACAAAGCTCTATCTGCTGATGCCGCTACTGCCTATGGCCTTAGTCCATCTTTAACAATTCACGATGAATTGGGGCAGGTAAAAGGACCGCGTTCAGAATTATACGAGGCACTGGAAACTGCTTCTGGCGCACAGCTCGACCCATTAAGTATTGTTATTAGTACGCAGGCTCCAACAGATGCCGACTTAATGAGTTTGCTAATTGATGATGGCTTGAGTAAAGCCGACCCGACAATTAAAGTTGTTTTATATACCGCACCAATGGATGACGACCCATTTAGCGAGGAAACAATTAAAAAAGCAAATCCGCATTATCATCTGATGAACAAAGATGAAGTGCTTAAACAGGCTTCTGATGCAAAGCGTATGCCAAGTCGTGAGGCTTCATACAGAAATTTAATTTTAAATCAGCGTGTCGAAATGAGAAATCCATTTGTCACGCGAGCAGTTTGGCAGGATAATGGTGAGCAACCAGCCGAATTGGAAGGAATGACCGTTTATGGCGGCCTCGACCTTTCATCCGTGTCTGATTTGACAGCATTAGTGCTTGTAAGTGAAAATGGCGATGTTCATAGTAGATTTTGGCTCCCTGAAGATGGATTGTCAGAAAAGTCGAGAAATGACCGAGTTCCTTATGACATTTGGGCAAATGACGGATTATTACTTACAACACCAGGTCGAGCGATTGAATATGAGTTTGTGGCTGATGCTTTACGTTCTATTTTTGATACTTGTAATGTTAAAGCTATAGCTTTCGACAGATACAACATGAAATTCTTGAGGCCGTGGCTAGAGCGCGTTGGATTTAGTGAGGAAGAATTAGAAAGGTTTATTGAGTTTGGGCAAGGCTTTATTTCTATGTCACCTGCAATTCGTGAGTTAGAATCCAAGTTATTGCAAAAACAACTGAAACACGGAAATCACCCTGTCTTAACGATGTGCGCGGCAAACGCAACGACTGTCAGTGACCCTGCTGGCAACCGCAAGTTTACCAAACAAAAAGCAACAGGGCGTATTGACGGAATGGTGGCCTTGTCGATGGCGGTAGGCGTAATGCCAAATCAAGCCGAGCAAGAAGATATTAGTGGGTTTTTATCTAATCCGATTAGAGTATAAGGAAAAAAAATGACATTCTTTGGGAGATTTTTTGGTTGGTGGGGTTCGATTGGCTCTACTACGCAGAATAGGGGCGTACAAGATACTCGCCCATTGCAAAATGTCTATAAAAACGCACCAGAGGTTGCGATTGATGGAGCTTTGCAAGTTTCTGCTGTGTGGGCTTCGATTGAGCTACTTACAGACAATGTTGCGAGTTTACCTTTATTTGTTTACGAAAATCAGAATGGCAGTCGAGAATTAGCTAGAGATAACACTCTTTGGCGTGTTTTGCATGACCGACCAAACTCTCGCCACACTCCGATGGAGTTCTGGCAGTTTACCATTATGAATTATCTTCTTCGCGGAAATGCGTATGCTCGCATCCAACGCGACAGCAAAGGCGAAGTTGTAGCACTTTGGCCTATGGCTAGTGACCAAATTCAAGTTACTGTATTAGATAATGGCGATATTAGTTACGAATACTACATTAACGGCAAGATTGTCGTTTACGGTCAAGATTCAATCCTGCATTTTAGAGATAAAGGCAACGGCATTATTGGTATGAGCCGCCTAGACTATATGAAGTCTAGCGTTGGCGTGGCGATTAATGCACAAAACGCTACATCCAAGCTCTACACTAACGATAACAAGCGACCTGGCGTATTTATGATTGATAAAACGCTGACTGAAGAACAGCGTGACCAAGTTCGTAAGAATTTCGCTGGACTAGCTGAATCTGCTGAAGATGATTTGCTTGTTTTAGAATCTGGCGCAAAATTTGAACCATTGGCATTAAGCCCACAAGAAGTTCAATTACTAGAAACTAGGAAATTCAGCGTGGAAGATATTGCTCGCTGGTTTGGCATTCCATCTATTTTGATTAACGACTTGGCAAACCGTGTTCCTTACGGCAACAACAACGATTTGGCAGAATTCTTCTACAAGTTTAAACTTCGCCCATTGCTTGTAAATTTTGAGCAAGCATTAACACAGCGAGTGATGACAGCGCAGCAACGTAGCACATTAAGCATTGAGTTCAGCTTAGATGCTCTATTGCGTTCTAACTTGAAAGACCGCATGGAAATCTACTCACAAGCAGTTCAAAATGGTCTTAAAACTCGTAATGAGTGCCGTCAGTTGGAAAATGATGCACCATTGCCAGGTGGCGATATGCTTACAGCACAGGTAAATCTAAGTCCTCTTGAGATGCTAGGACAACAAAATGAGCCTGTTGCCCCACAGGTTGACACTGAATCACAGAAGATGATTCAAGAAATTAAGAGCAGACTAGACCACAAAGAGCCAGAAAAGGCACAAAATATCAATATTGAGGTAAATATGCCAGAATCTAAGACAAATGTGCATATTGAGCCACAAAATATCGACTTAAAGCCTGAAATTAACGTAAAACAGTCTGACATTACAATTAACTCCGAGCCAACCACAATCAACCTTCCTGCCCCTGAAGTGATTGTAAATAAGCAAGATGTTGACATGACTAGCGTTCAAAATGCTATTCAACAAGGCACAAATGACACTGTTAAAGCACTAAAAGACGTTGAAAACGAAGTTAAAAAACCTAGAAAAGCAGTATTTGACAAAAATGGAAACCCTATTGGCACAACTTCTACAGATAGATTGGATAAATAATGGCTAACGCAATATACCCCTTATACAAACAGGCGCTACTTGATGCTAGTGCCAATGTTGACTTAAATGATGGCACTGTAAAAGTTGCACTTGTTGACACTGCAAATTATACATACAGTGCATCCCATGATTTTTACAATGACTTGACTGGCGTTATTGGAACTCCACAAGAGATTACAAATACAACAGTTACTAACGGTGTATTTGATGGCGACAATGTGACATTCAGCCAAGTTATTGGCGATACCGTTGAGGCTCTTGTTATTTACATTGACACTGGCGATGCTGCAACATCAAGACTGGTTGCTTACATTGACACTGGCGTTACTGGATTGCCAGTAATTCCTAACGGTGGCGATATTACGCTTACTTGGAACGCTAGTGGCATATTTATGCTTTAGATATGAGCGGCTCTTATGTATATGATTGGCGCGAACTATGGGATTCCGATGAATTAATTGATTCTTCGGAGCCTGTTGACGGCATATTAATATACCTAGAGCTTTGGGACAGTGATGAATTAATAGATAGTGATGAATTAGTCGATTACGGCATATTTACTCTATATCTATCAAGATTTGACAATACTTCAAATTTTTATGTCCCTACATTAAGCGCAGGAAGTGTAGGATTATCAGCTTCTAGGATTGAAAATCAAAGCGCGTTTTATTTGCATGGGGCTAATGCTGGCACAGTTAATCTTGCTCCTAGCATATATAACAATACAAGTATTTTTTACAATTCAATTGTAGGTGTTGGGCAATTTAATATTATTGCCAACAGATTTGATAATAATCAGAATTTTTATTCTGTCAGTTTAAATGTAGGAAATGTAGGGTTAGTAGCTTCCGCTATTGAAAACCAAAACATTTTTTATTTGCATAATATTAATGCTGGTGAAGTTAATATCACAGCCAGCATTTATAGCAACATAAATCAGTTTTACGAGCATGAGTTAATTAAAGGCGAGGTTATTTTAACGCCTTCAATTTATAACAATGGAAATATTTTTTACAGCGCAAGCATTAACGTTGGGCAATTTGAAATTGTTGCCAATAGATTTGATAATGCAAATCAGTTCTTTGAACATTACTTATTAGAAGGTGGAGTAATATTACAGGCTCCAATTTATAATAATTTAAATATATTTTATGATTTGTCCGTATCACTAGGTGATGTAAATTTAGCGCCTACACTTTACCAAAATGCAAATAGCTTCTATGATATTGACATAACGACATTTACTACTTTAATAGTAAATACATTAAACAATCAAAATGTATTCCAAACAGTTATAATATCGGCATATAATGACATATATCCGTTATTATATGAGAATGAAAGCGTTGTATTTGATGCAACGATAAGTGTAGAGGGGCTTTCACAAGAGCTTTCTCCGCAAATATTTATTAACAATAGTAACTTTTATGTTCCTGCGATTCAGTCAACCTCAAGAGATTCTGAATTTTTAGGCACGTTTGTTAGAAGGCGTAGAACAAGCAAGGATATTTATAACTTGCCAGAAACGCCATTAAAGAGCAAAAAGCGCAAGACTTTAGAAGTCTTAATGATGGGTTAGGAGATAGTTATGTTAAGAAAAACGCTTTCATTAGAAAATAGTGAGATAAAATTTAGCGGCAACAATGCCACGTTTAAGGGCTATGCTTCTGTATTTGGTGGCGTTGATTCTTATAACGATACTATTGTCGAAGGTGCATTTTCAAAAGTAATTAAATCTGGCAGAAAGCCAAAGATGTTTGAAAATCACAAAGCATGGGAATTGCCTATTGGCAAATGGATTGCTATGCAAGAAGATTCAAAAGGGTTGCTTGTTGAAGGCGAATTTACGCCGAATCATCCACGCGCTGACATGGTTCGCGCCGCAATGCTTCACGGCACAATGGATGGCTTATCAATTGGCTTCCGCATGAGTGCTGATGACTACGAAATGGAAAATGGTCGCAGAATAATTAAAAACATTTCTGAATTAATTGAAATTAGTGCCGTTACCTTTCCTGCTGATGATGCAGCACGAATTGATTTGACTAGCGTTAAGTCAGAACTAGAAACAATTGAAACGATTAACGATTTAGAGGCTTTCTTGCGTGAGGCAGGAGGGTTTTCAAAAGGGCTTGCAATCGCTGTGCTTGCCCGTGCTAAAAAGGTATTTGGGGGCGAGCCTCAAACTGGTTTAGACGAAAAAGCAATGGCGGAATTAAAACGATTCTTAAATCTACCCAATTTATAAAAGGAAATTATCATGTCTGAACTTACAGCAACCGAAATTAAGGCTCTTGCCGATAAACAAACCGAATTGCTTGGTACAACCAAAGAACTAAAAACTTGGATGGAAAAAGCAAACGGCGAATTAGATGCAGCTAAAACAGTTTCTACAGAAACTAAAGCAGCAATGGAAAAACTTTCTGCTAAAGCTACAGAATTAACAGACAAATGCTTAGAACTTGAGCAAAAAATGTCTGCTAAGAAAGACAGCGAATCAGAAATGGTTGAATCTATCGGTGAGATGTTCACTAAATCTGACGTATTTAAAGCTATGCAAGAACGCCGTGGCGGTTCAGCTCGCGTTGAATTGAAAGCAGCGATTGTCAATGCTACTGGTCAAAACCAACCATTAGTTGCTGATATGCGCGTTCCTGGCATCATCAACAATCCTGACCGCCGTTTCACAATCCGTGATGCACTACCAGTTGGTCGCACAAGCTCTAACTTGGTTCAGTTCACTCGCGAATTGGTATTCACAAACAACGCTGGTCCACAATACGCTTCTCCAGCGCGTGAAAACGTAACTAAACCAGAATCAGGCATCACATTTGAATTAGCAAATGCACCTGTTGTTACTCTTGCTCACTGGATTCCAGTATCTAAACAAGTTTTAGATGATGCTCCACAATTGCAAGGTTATATCAATGGTCGTTTGATGTACGGCTTGAAATTAGAAGAAGAAGACCAATTGCTTAACGGCAATGGTTCTGGCTCTAACATTTCTGGCTTGTTGGATTCAGGCAACTACACTGCTTACAACCGCGCACAAACTGGTGACACAAACGTAGATACATTACGCCGTGCTATCACTCAAGGCGCATTGTCAGAGTACAATGTTGACACAATCGTTATCAACCCTGCTGATTGGGAAGAAATCGAGTTGACAAAAGCAACTGACGGTCAATACATTTGGGCTAACCCAGCATTAGTAGCTGGCCCACAATTATGGGGTCGCCGTGTGATTGCAACTAACTCAATCGCTTCTGGCACATTCCTTGTTGGTGCTTTTGCTATGGGTGCGCAAATCTGGGATAGAATGGATGCGCAAATGTTGTTGTCATTTGAAAATAGCGATAATTTCGTTAAAAACATGGCAACTCTTTTGGTGGAAGAACGATTAGCTCTCAGCGTATACAGAAGCTCTGCCTTCGTTGCAGGTTCATTCTAATTAGGATGTAAATTAAAAGCCCTTCTTCGGAGGGGCTTTGTGTTTGCAACTAGGAGGTTGTATGTCTGATATAACTTATGAAAGCCCAAGAAAAGCCTATCGCAAGATGATTGAAATGGGAGATGACAGCCACGCAGAGCGCGTAATTGCACATCCTCCATTTAAGTTAATGACAGACAATGACGGCAAAGGCGATTATTCACGCCTTCGTGTTGATGTCGGTCAAACTGGCTTCTTTGCTGGCAGAGAGTTTAGAACTTTCTATGAATTTTCAATTGCTTCTGGCGCAACTAAAGTCATTAAGGTTGTTTCTACAGTAGATACTATTCTTCAAACATTTGGAGCTGAATTAGACCTTGCTGAACTTCGTGTAGAACTTAGAGTTGGTGGTACAGAAGGCGGTACATTTAATACTGCTTTGCCAATTTTAAAAAGTAATACAATGAGTACCGCTTCAGATTATTCATCAAACATTACAATGAATGTTGGCGGAACTCATACTGGAGGAACTCTTGTTGACTTGCTAACATTAATTAGTGGGGCTAATGCAAATAAAGCAATTTCTTCTAGCGCAACAGAGGAGCTTCCACAAGGATTTTCTGCTGGAACATTTTATATCAAATTAATTAATACTGATGGCAATACTGCTAATGGTATTTTTAGAGCAAGATGGGAAGAACGCCCTGTTGGCGTATAACGGAGGAAATTATGGAACAGGTTTGGTTAATTGCAAAAACAAGTTTTGTGAACCGTTGGATTGGTTCAGTTAATAAAAAGCAAAGATTTTTATGTGCCGCTAACGTGGCAGAAGAATTTGTGTCTATGGGCATTGCTGATTACGAAAAAGTTGAAGGCAAAGTCTTGGTGACAGAGGAAGAACTAAAAAAGTCCAGTCCATCCCCAATTGTGGAAACAGATGGGGAGGAAGAACAGTCTGCATCATTGCCAGTGGAAACAGCCTCACCGACACGCAAATCCAGACGGCAAAGAAAAACAGAGAGTGGCGATTCATTGCAATAAACGACACTTGGAAACGCGCTGAATTTGCAGACATTCTGTATGCGTGTGATTACAAGTGGTGGAAAATGCACTTTGATGAAATTACTTTTAAAAACGAACGCTGGACACAGGATTTAAGAGCAAAAGACGAGTTCTCCCTAAGTTGGGTATTAGGAAGAAGCAAAAATGGCTTAGGCCTCGATTGTGTTAATTTTGGAGGCAATTCTGGTTATCAAGCCATTAATTTGGCTTATTTGATGGGTGCAAAGCGAATTGTTTTGCTAGGATTTGATTGTAAGCCTATTGACGGCAAAGACCACTGGTTTGGACAGCATCCTAATGGTCTAGTTCAAATTCAACCTTATCAACTTTGGATGGACCATTTTCCTTCTTTAGCTCAAGATTTAGAGAACAGAGATGTTGAAGTCATTAACTGTTCTATGGATAGCGCAATTCAGTGCTTTAAGAAAATGCCAATAGAAGATGTATGTTTACACGAACAGCATTGAACGCACATCTAATCGCTTTGCAAAGGCATTTGCGATTGGTGCAAAATGTGAAGTTGTATTAGACAATAAATTGCGTGATGGACAATATGCAGCGTTTGGAAGTCCATTGGGATGGGATTTATTGCAAAGTGCAATTAAGGCTGGAAAGACTTGGTATTACGGCGACCACGGATTCTTTGGCAGAGGTCAGTATTATCGAATTGCTAAAAACCAATATCAGATAACTGGTGAAGGCGATTCAGACAGCACAAGATTTTTAAAGTTCAATATTCCAATTAAAGATTGGAAAAAAACTGGCTCGCATATTTTGATTTGCCCACAGACCAAGTTGTTTTATGAATTGCACGGCTTGGATTATGATGATTGGCTAAATAGTACGATAAATAGTATTAAAAATAGTACTGATAGGCCGATTAAAATTAGATTAAAAAATGATTCAAATGCGATTGAGCATGATTTAGATGATTGTTGGGCTGTAGTTGTATATACATCTGCAAGTGCAATAAACGCAATTCTATCTGGCGTTCCTGCATTTACTACTGGCAAATGTGCATCCAACCTTATGGCTTTAAGTGATTTGTCGTTGATTGAAAAACCATTTTATCCAGAAAATAGATTACAATGGGCTTCAGTATTGGCAGACAATCAATGGACACTAGCCGAGATAGAATCTGGCGAAGCATGGAGGAAGATTAAATGAAAGAATGGCGCGGTATTTTTTTACCAGACAATGAGCAGCACTTAATTGAAAACCTTTTACGGACAGGGCATGAACGTGCTGGCAAGCCAGTTTATCAAAGTCAAAAATACAACACAGCACTAAGCTGTTTTAAAAGTCGTAATGTTGCCGTTGATATTGGCGCAAATCTTGGCTTATGGTCAAGAGTGATGGGATTGGACTTTGAGAAGGTACATTCTTTCGAGCCTGTGCCAGAATACATTGAGTGCTTTAAGAAAAATGCTCCTCAAGCCAATGTTGAATTACACGAAATAGCACTTGGCTCTAAATCTGGAAAAATCTCTTTGGCAAAAAGAGCTGGCGCACAATCTTGCGGAGATACTGGCCCTTGTACCAAAGAAAAAGGCGAAACGATTGTGGCTCGCAATGTCACAATGAAAACATTGGATAGCTTTGAATTAGAAGGCGTTGATTTTATTAAGGTGGACTGCGAAGGCTACGAGCTTGATGTTTTAAAGGGCGCAGAAGAAACAATCTTACGTTGCAAGCCATGTATCATTGTTGAACAGAAGCCTGGACACGCGCAACGATACGGACACGAAGAAACAGAGGCGGTTGATTACCTAGAAAGTCTAGGAATGAAACTTTATGTAGAACTATCTGGCGATTTTATTTTTAAGTTCGATGATTAGAATATTTGCAGGATATGACCGCAGGGAAGAAGTTGGCTTTCATGTATTTGTAGCCAGTCTTATTGCTACTGCTAAAAAAGAGTTTTCGATAACGCCATTGGTCTTTCATAAAGACGAAGGCACAAATGCTTTTACTTACAGCCGATTTGAAGTTGCAAAATTGTGCGATTACAAAGGAAAAGCAATATTTGTCGATGGCTCTGACATGATTATGGCTGGTGACATTTCTGAACTGTGGGATTTGTTTGATGACCAATATGCTGTGCAAGTTGTTAAGCACAATTATAAAACATCATCAAAAACAAAATACATTAACACAGACATGGAAAGCCCAAATACGAATTATGAGCGCAAGCAATGGGCTTCTGTAATGTTGATTAACTGTGAGCATCCAGACTGGAAAAAAGTCGATGATTTCACGAACTTTGAAAAGTTGCAGTTTAAGTTTACGGAAAGTATTGGCGAATTGCCGATTAAATGGAATTGGCTAGTTGATGAATTTGGCGAAGATAGTCGTGCTAAAATATTGCATTGGACACTTGGCGTTCCAGCATTTAAGCATTACAGAAATGCACCAATGAATGATGATTGGTTTTATTATAATAGACGGATGAATTATAAGGCGGAGTAATGGGGATTGGTGACGAGATTATGGCTTTAGGCCATGCTCAAAAGATTTATAAGGATGTGCATACGCCCATTTGCATTATAGATAAAAATGGCAACCCAAGATGGCATAGCATTTGGGATAACGCACCAGAAGTAACAAATAGAGGTGGATATAGAGTTGCAAACGGACCTGGTTCAAGGCCTTACATACAATATCCATTTACTTATGCCAAAGGGCAAAAATTTACAAGCTGGCGAGCTAAAGACCATGTTGCAACATTGTATTTAACGCCTAGAGAGCTTGCGTTTGGTGATGGGCTACAAGATTGCGTTCTTATAGAACCCAATATTGATTCCAAATCAAATCAAAATAAACAGTGGAAACACTGGCAGACTTTGGTTGATTTAACGCCAGACGTTAAATACATACAAGTAGGACCGCCTAAAACAAGGATATTAAATGGTGTTGAGCATATTATGACACCTACGTTTAGAGATGCTTGCGGCGTAATTAATGCAGTTAAGGCTTGCGTATTGCCAGAAGGCGGATTGCATCACGCGGCTGGTGCGTTAGGCAAAACAGCAGTTGTAATTTTTGGTGGACACATTTCTACTGAAACCACAGGATATGATTGCCATATAAATTTAGGCACAAAAGAACCTTGCGGAAAGTGGACACCTTGCCGCCATTGTGAAAAGATTATGAATAGCATTACACCAGAAATTGTGATTGAACATTTAAGGAGCATATTGTGAGTTATAAAGTGATTACACCAGCGTTAGTCGAGCCAATCACATTGGCAGAGGCGCGTTCACACTTGCGAATTGATGCTTTTGGTTCGCCTCCATCACACCCAGACGATAGCTACATTGAGCAAATGATTAGCGTAGCGCGTGAATGGACCGAAGATTACCTTAGACGAGCATTGGCAACTAAAACAATTGATGTGTCATTTGATAGCTTTGATGACCTCTCATTGCCGTTTCAGCCAGTGCAATCTATTACCTCAATTAAATATCAAGACGTAGATGATGTTCAGCAAACAGTTCCAACAACTGTGTATAAGCTCAATACATTTAACGGTGAGATTATTTTAAAATACAACCAAAACTGGCCTGACGTTTATCCTGAAGATGGCGTTGTAACAGTTCGTGCGGTTGTTGGCTACACCACTGGACAAAGCCCAGACGTTGAGCCTATGCCATTTCCTATCAAAGCAGCAATGCTTTTAGTGATTGGCAACCTTTACGAGAATAGACAGCAAGACCTATTGAGCAATACTAGAATGACATTTAACTCATTGCCTATGGGCGTATATAATCTTATTCAACCATATAGATTAGGTTTGGGGATGTGATGCAAATAGGCGCACTAGATAGCTACATTAGAATTGAGCGTAAGCAGGTCACAAACAATTCTGATTATGGCTCGGAACAGATTACATGGGTTAAATACTATGAAGGCTGGGCAAAGCTAACTGAAGTCACGCCCAAAGCTCAAGAAGAAACCACTGAAAGTTCGCGTTTATTAAAACGCCCATGTAAAATGGTAATTAGATACATCACAGGCGTTAATGCCACAATGCGCGTTGTTTTACTGGATAGAAGCAATCGCATTATGCAAATTGTAAGTGATGCAACAGAACTAGGCCGCAAAGAAGGACTAGAGTTCATGCTAGAAGAATATTCTGTATAATGGCTAAACAACTCAATATTGTTGGCGGTAAAGAGCTTGCAGAGTTCTTAAAAACACTTCCAGCGAAATTGGAACGAAATGTTATGCGTGGCGCATTAAGGGCTGGCGCAAAAGTTATTGCAGATGAAGCAAAAGCTAATGTGCCAACTAGAATGGGCGCGTTGAAGAAAAGTATTAGAGTATCAAGCAAACTGAAAAAAGGCGAGGTAACTGCATCCGCAAAGGCTGGCAATAAAAAAGTATTCTATGCTGGATGGGTTGAGTTTGGCACAGCTCCACATAAAATTGTGGCAAGCAAAATGTTTTTAAGATTTATTGCTAAAGATGGCAACGTAGTTAAAACAAAATCAGTTAATCATACTGGTGCTGTTTCTAAGCCATTTATGCGACCAGCTCTTGATACTAAGGCGGCACAGTCAATTCAAGAGGCTGGCAGATACATCAAGCAAAGAATGACAAAAGAAGGTCTGGATGCTCCAGATATAACCGTGAGTGAGCAAGAAGAATGAGCGCAGAAAAAGTAACATATAATTTACTAAAGAATAATGCGGCATTGGTGGCGATGGTTCCTGTTGCTCGGATTTTTCCTAGCTTAATCCCATTGAACACGGCAATGCCAGCGATTGCTTACAGCTTAGTTTCTGGCGTTGAAACCACAGCAATTGGCTTAACGACTAGCCTAAAACGTGATAGAGTTCAAGTAACAATTGCGGCAAAAAGCTATCCAGATGTTAAATCTATCATGGCTTTGGTTATTGCCGCTATGAATAATAAGAAAGGCACGTTTAATGGCGTTCGAGTAGATTCTGTTATTAAGGATGTATTTGGACCAGATTTGCGTGATGATGATGCTGGTGTATTCTATCAAAGCGTTGATTTTAAAATAGACTATCATTAGTTTTGTAGTAGTAGTAAGATAAGTTTAAAGAGTATTAAATTCATGTAATTCTCTTTTTCGGTTAATGTAAGCCTCATGTGCTAATTGGGCAGTTTTAAAACAACCAATATATACATTTTTACCATTAACCTTTATACTTGCTTCAAATACATTTTTATTTGGCTTTTTTCTAACCCCTAATAAATTTGTTTTATTTGTTGCTTTAGCTTTTGTTTGATTTTGAGCATTTTGTGAAGCGGTAGATAATCTAAGGTTACTAATTCGGTTATCTGTTTTAATCCCGTTAATGTGGTCTATTTGCAGTTTTGGCAATTGACCGTAAAAATATAGCCAAGCAAGACGATGAGCAAGATAGATTTTTTTATTTAGATATATATTTAAATAACCATTTTGCTTTAATGAGCCTACAACATCGCCAATTTTTCTTGATGAATTTTGGTTATGTTTAAGAACGTGGAATAGACCTGTAGATGGATTATAGGAAAATTCTTCGCGAAGTGTATTTTGTGTAATCATTTTGATTAATCCTAATGTGAGTATTGTCGGCACATTTAATGGGATTTGCATTAAATACTTAGGCTCTCCAGCAACCGACAATTTAGTATAACATATTATTAAGGAGTATTAAAATGGCACTTGGAACGGTCGCGGGCACCCTTATTGGGATTAGCGCAGCAACACCAGCAACTTTTAACGTAGCTGGTTATGCAGCATTGACATTTACAAACATTGGCAGCATCGAAGATGGCGGTGAGCATGGTCGAGTTTACAATGAGGTTACTTTTAACCCTATTGACACTCGCGGCACTCGCAAATATAAAGGCTCATTCAATGAAGGCAATAAAACGCTTTCTATTGGTTATGACAGCGATGATGCAGGTATGATTTTACTAAAAGCAGCATTAGCTTCTGATGGTGATTACAGCTTCAAAGTAACATATCCAGATGGTGATATTGATTACTTCCAAGCTAAAGTAATGACATTAAGCAAAGCAACTGCTGGCGTTGACAGCATCCGCATGGCTTCTGTTGAACTTTCAATTACCACTAGCGGTTCTGGTGTTGGTATTGTTGAGTTCTTAAAAACTTAATTGGTTTTGGGCTAGAGCGTTAGCTGACAAAGGATGTCCTCCGTCATCCGCCCAACTTTTTACGGAGATAACTTAACGGAGATTAACATGAGTAAATTTGATATTTCGCAGTTTGAAACAGTAGATACGGCAGCACTAGAAGTTAAAAAGCCTAATGGCGATGATTTGTTGGTTGACGGCGAGAAGGTTGTCATTCATCTTTATGGTCCAGGCTCTAAAGAATACACTAATGCTAAGTACAAGTTTGAAAATGCGACACAGGCTCGTTCTATTGATATGATTCGTGGCAAGTTAAAGAAAAACATTGCTGAAGAATCTGCTCAATTACAAGCCGAACGATTGGCAGCTTGCACTAAATCAATTGATAACTTTCCTATTGATGGTGGTGCTTTGGCTTTATATTCAAATCCAAAATTAAGTTACATTACTGACCAAGTAATTAAATTTTTGGATGATACTGAAAATTTTATGCCGAGCTTGTCAACGAGGTAATTGTTTACATTCGATATTTGGTTTGGCTTAACACCATTCCAGAGAAGAAAGATGAATCAAGGCTAGATACATTTCAGCGTGAAGAAAAGGTAATTTATTTGCCAGAAGTCACTGCAATGTATTTAGTCAATTACCTGTTTGAAGTTGGCCCTTGTTCACAAGATTCAATGGGCATGGCTCCAATCAGTTGGCAAGAATTAGAATCTTGGCAAAGACAAAACGGTATTGAGTTACAACAATGGGAATTGCTTGCGCTTAAAATTGCCTCAAAAGAATATGTAAGTCAAACTAACATATCCACTAAGGCAAATTGCCCTCCTCCTGGTAAAATACTTGAACAGGAGCCTCATAAAGTGGCCTCCCACATTAAAAACGTATTAAGAGGATAAGTATATGATTGCTGGCGAGTTAGAGATTAAGTTATTTGCAAATATCGCACAACTTCAGTCCAGCATGAATAAAGCTGAAAAGAGTGTCGATAATGCAATGCGAAATATTGATAAGTCTGTTGCATTGGCTAACAGAGCTTTTCGAGGCCTTGCCGCATTTATCAGCATTACTACCATTGCAAAATTAGCTGATGAATACAAGCAATTTGATGCTCAATTACAGCTTTCAACAAAAAACTTAGATACCTATGCTCAAGCCTACGAAAATGTTTTGCGTATTAGTAAGCTCGCGCAGTCTGATATTAAAGCTGTTGGCGTATTCTATTCTCGCGTAAATAACAACCTTCGTGATTTTAATGTCACACAAACTGAAGTCGCTGGCATTACTGAAACAGTAGCTCTTGCACTTCGCACTAACAATGCAACAGTTCAAGAAACAAGTTCTGTTATGTTGCAACTTTCACAATCATTTGGTTCTGGCAAATTGAACGGTCAAGAGTTCTTGGCTGTCGCAGAGGGCGCACCTATGTTGCTTCGTCAATTGGCTAAATCAATGAACTTGCCATTTGGCGCACTAAAAGACCTTTCAGCACAAGGTAAAATAACCGCCGAAGAATTGAAAAAGGCATGGACAGACCCAGAATATCTTGATGCTTTACGCAATCAAGTTAAACAAGTTGGCACTATTTCAAGTGCAATGACCGTCTTTACAAATAATCTTAAAGTGTTTATTGGTGAGCAAGACAATGCTGTTGGTGCATCCGAAGCGTTTAGAAAGATTATTTTATTTGTTGCTGACAATATTGATAAATTAGCAACCGTTGGGCTTGTATTGCTTATTGCTCAAATCGGAAAATTTACTGCTGGCTTATATGCAAGCGCAGTTGCTATGCAAGCAAGACAAATGGCGATGGTAAAAGAGCAAGTTCTTTTACAAAGAAGCACAGCATTGGAAGCAGCAAATACAGCCGCAAAGGTGGCTAATGCTACAGCAACCTATGGCGCAGCCGCAGCCGCATCTGTATTTAACAAAGCAAGCTCTACTAAGGCGATGGCTGAAACCGTTGCATTGCAAAGCGCAATGGCGGCTAGAATGACTATTACTACTCAAGCGGCAGGATTGCTTCGTGGTGCAATCGCGGCTTTAGGTGGACCAATTGGCGCGGTTATTACAGTTTTAGGTTTGGGAGCTACCGCATGGATGGCATGGGGCAAAGATGGCGTAGCTTCTGCTGATGATATTGCCGCAGCACTTAAAAGAGTTAAAGACGGCCTTGAATCTATTGGTGATGCTAAAAATATTTCAAACGCTCTTAGGGAAGCTAATGTTGAATTAGTTAGACTAGAAAAGCCATTAACTCTCTTGCAAAAGCTATCATCTTCTTCTGTAGAAGAAGCTGAAGAAAAGAAAAGAGTTGCTATTGATAAAACCAAAAAACAAATCATGGAATATCAAGTCGCTCTTGAAAAACACAATCAAACGCAAAAAGAAAATAGTGTAATTCTTAGCGAGGCAGACAAGGCTTATGCAGAATTATCTAAGGCCAATAAACTTCTTTCTGTTGAGATTGGTGAGCAAGAAGAATGGATTAGAAAAGCAGCGTTAGCTTTAAAAGACGGAAAAATTCAACAAGAAGATTACAACCGAGTTGTATTTGATGCCAATGAAAAAATTAAGCAATTAAAGGAAAATAGAACCAGACTAACTGTGGCTGAAAAAGAAGCCTACAAAATGTCAGAAGACCTGGCTAAAATTTACTTTGAAGTTTTAAAGGCTGGGTCAGAGCTAAATGATTTGGAATTAAGTTCAATCCAAACTATTGAAAAGAAAATGAATAGCATTTCTGGGTTGCAAGAAGAAACTAGAAAATACTTAGAAACTCAATTGGCTCTTGCTAAAGCATCTGAATTTGAAAAGGTTCAGAATGAATCTATTGACAGAGAAGTTGACCGCTTAAATGAAATTTATGTTGCAGACAAAGAAAGCACAGACAAGCGCTATGAAAACTACGTTGAAATGGCTGAAAGAATAAAACGTGAAAATCAGGATTTAAGCGTTTCTTTAATGACAAATGATAAAAGAAGAATTGAAGAACAAGCTAGACTTGAGCATGACAGAGCTGTTGAGAAAATTAATTCTATGGGATTTGAGGGCGCACAGATTGAAGAATTGATGCGGCTAGAAGATGAAAGATATAGACTTCAAAAATCTCAAATGATTGGGGTTAAGAGCATTACTAGAGAATTAGGCATGACGTTTACAAGCGCATTTGAAGATGCTATTGCTGGCGGCAAAGAGCTTTCTCAAGTCTTGCAATCTTTAGCTCAAGACATGATAAAACTTATTGCCAGAAGAACTATTACCGAGCCATTAATGAACGCCGTTGCGCCATTCTTTGACGCTTTTATTCCTAGCTTTGGCGGTAGTGGTGGAGTATCTGCTGGGGCAGGAGCTTATGGAATTGACCAAAATCCATTCCTAAATAATATGTTTGCAAATGGCGGCGTAATGTCTAGTGCTGGCTCATTGCCTCTTAATAAGTATGCTAAAGGCGGCATTGCTACTGGACCACAAATGGCATTATTTGGCGAAGGTAGAATGAATGAGGCTTATGTTCCATTGCCAGATGGTCGCTCTATTCCTGTTACTATGGAAGGTGGGGCATCAAACAACATTAATGTTGTTGTTAATGTTTCAAACAATGGCGCAGACGTTAAATCTAATGAAGAACTTGGAAAAGGTCTTGGCAATGTTATTAAAAATGCAGTTCAAGCTGAATTGCTTAAACAAAAACGTCAGGGAGGCTTGTTAGCATAATGAGCGATTTTTCATACCAACCTCTATTTGGGGCGCAAAGAACAAAGTCACCTAGAGTTTTATCTGCTAGGTTTGGCGATGGCTATGAGCAACGATTAGCAGACGGCATTAACATTCAGCCAGCAATGTGGGATTTGACATTTACTTATGACAATTCAACAATTGCAACTATTGATTCATTTTTTGCAACTAAAGCTGGCATTACAAGTTTTACTTGGACACCTTACGGCGGCTCTGAAATTAAAGTTATTTGTAGAGAGTGGAGTGTTTCAATTGATTCTCCAAGCACATCTACAATTCAAACTACTTTTGAACAGGTATATGAATGACAATACAAAGCGACATTCAAAAAGCTGAAGCTGGTAGCTTAATTGAGCTGTTTGAGCTTGATTTAACTACTATTGGAATTAATGAGCATTATTATTTCCACAATGGCGTAAACAGTCTTGGAAACAATATTGTCTTTAATGGGATTACTTACACAAGATTTCCTATTGAGGCAGAAGGCTTTGAAAGAAGCGGAACTTCAGCACAGGCAAGGCCTAGTGTTAGGGTGGCAAATATTGATGGCTTAATCGGCGCTACAGCAAGAGAAAACGCAGACTTAGTAAAAGCAAAGTTTATTCGTAGAAGAACATTTTTAAAATATATTGATGCTGTAAACTTTGAAGGCGGAGTAAATCCTAGCGCAGACCCAAATGCAGCTCTTGATGATGAAATCTGGTACATTGACAGAAAATCAAGCGAAAACAAAATATTTGTTGAGTGGGAGCTAACAAGCGCTTTAGATTTAGATGGACAAGCATTGCCTAAAAGACAGTGCATCCAAAACGTTTGTATTTGGAAGTATAGGTCATCTGAATGTTCTTATGCTGGCGGCCCTGTTGCTGACAAAAATGATAATCCAACTACTAATTCTGCTTTGGATGATTGCGGAAAGCGGTTAGATTCTTGCCGTTTAAGATTTGGCAATGGAACACTTCCTTATGGCGGCTTTCCTGGAATTTCTTTAATTCGATGATAGTTACTGAAGATATATTAAATTCTGTCAAGGCTCATGTTAATAGCTCGCCTAAACGCGAGATATGCGGCGTTATTGTCAGTCATAAAAGAAAAAATCTTTATATTCCATGTGTCAATGTATCTCAAGGTGAGAATGAGTTTATTATTGATGCTGGTGAATTTGCTGATATATCTGACAAATACAAAGTATTAGCAATTGTTCATTCTCATGTTGGGGTTAACCCAGCTCCAAGTCAAGCAGACTTGATTGCCATTGAGAAGCACAAGCTACCATTTCTTATCGTAAACTACCCACTTAATACATGGACATGGACAGAACCTACAGGTTATGTTGCGCCTTACATTGGAAGGCCTTTTGTGCATGGAGTGACAGATTGTTATGCAATGTTAGTTGATTATTACAAAAGAGAATTAAAGTTAGATATTAAAGATTACTCAAGACAAAGCGAGTGGTGGATAAAAGGCGATAATCTTTATTTGGAAAATTATGAGGATGCTGGCTTTGTTAAGGTGAATGACTTGCAAAAAAATGATATTATAATAATGCAGGTTGCAAGCCCAGTTCCAAATCATTGCGCCATTTATTTAGGCGATAATATTATCTTGCATCATGTTATGGGTCGAGCATCAAGCCGAGATGTTTACGGTGGATATTGGCGTAAAATTACATCACTTATTGTAAGGCACACATCATTATGCTAACAGTTACTCTCTATGGTCACTTGGCTGACAGGTACGGAAAAACACATCATATTGATGCAAAAACTCCTGCCGAGGTAATTCGTGCTTTTTGTGCAAACTTTAAAGACTTCAAATCTCAAATCATTCAAGATGGACAAGCGTTTTATAAAGTTCTTGCTGGAAAGGAAAATCGCTCGACTGGAGATAAATTGCATGTTGGCACATCCAAAGAAATTAAAATTGTGCCGATTATTGGTGGTAAAAGTGGACTTGGAAGAATTATTGTTGGCGCAGCCTTAATTGCCGCCGCAGTTTATTATCCGCCTCTTGCTCGCACTACTTTGTTTGGCACAACAACATTAGCTAGTGTTGCAACCTCAATTGGATTTTCTTTAGTGCTTGGTGGAATATCTAGCATGTTATTTACTCCTGCAAAGTCAAAAATAAATAATGGTGAACGCCCAGAAAACTTGCCTTCTTACGCTTTTGCTGGTGCAATTAACACTTCAGGTCAAGGCAATCCTGTTCCAATTTGCTACGGTAGATTGCGTGTTGGCAGTCAAGTAATTTCAACTGGATTGAGTGTGTCGCAATTATGAGTGATATTCGTGGTGCTGGTGGATGCTTTGCTAAAGGCACGTTAATAGCTACGCCTAATGGCGCAAAGCCTATTGAATTATTAAAGGTCAATGACGAGGTTATTGGCTTTAATGATGCTGGCGAGCTTTCTGTTCAGATTGTAGAAGAATGTCATTTTCACGAAGATGAACCTATTTGGCTCTACAAGTTTTGGAATAATCTATCAGTTCAGGCAACTCCAAATCATTGGGTTTTAAATCAATTTAATAATTTTGCAGAAATTGGAACATTAACAGAGCAGGATGCTGTTGTTGATGGCGATGGTCATATCAGACCATTATTGTCTGCTGAATTTATTGCAAGAGGAAATGTTTACAATTTAACTATTTCCAATGTTCATACATATATTGCCAATCATGTTAGGGTTCATAACACAGGAAAAGGCGCAGGAAAACTTGCCGAATCAATCCGTGGCGCTGGTGGTGGCGGTGGCGGCAAAGGCGGCGGAGGAAGCTCTCGCGTTGCTGTTGAGGCCCCAGACAGCCTTCGTTCTCGTCAATATGCTAACGTACTAGACCTAATCAGTGAAGGTGAAATTGAAGGCCTTGTAGATGGGTTAAAGTCAGTTTACCTAGACGATACTCCATTGCAAAATGCTGATGAATCTTTTAACTTTAGCGGCGTTGTCGTTGAGGGAAGAACTGGTACGCAAGGTCAAACTTACATTGATGGATTTGCTGGCGCAGAATCAGAAAGCCCAGTTGGTGTAGAGGTGTTGCAAGCTGTTCCTGTAGTAAGGACTATTAACAATGCAAATGCAACGGCAGTCAGAGTTACTGTTTCTATTCCGCAACTTACACAGCAAAATACAACGACTGGTGATATTAATGGCACCACTGTTGAAATGGCACTTGATATTCAGACAGATGGCGGTGGCTTTGTTAGCTACCCATTACGCAAAATTTGGAAAACTGAATTTTTTGCATTAGGCAATCCATCATTTAATACTGTTGATGCTGAAAAATTTAATATCACTGTTACATGGAACCCTGTCAATCAATACAGGCCGCAAACGATTTATTATAAATTTCAATATCGTGAACGCGGCGATACAGATTGGCTTGATTATGAAGCAACCGCTTTTAGTGGTCAGCCATTTGTTTCTCGCTCAAGCTATAATCGAAATCAAGGCTGGTGGTGGGGATATAGCTGGTACGGTGGAATCACAAGTTACAACGCTCCATCATCACAAACACGCACATTTAATATTTCATTACCAGAAGGTCAATATGACTTTAGGGTTTTAAAAACTAGCGGAGATGGTGAGGTTTCTATTACCTATGGTGAAGGATATTTTCCAGATGCCATTGATATTATTACTGGAAAAACAACATCTAAGTATCAGCGTTCTTACTATGTAAGATTGCCAGAGGGCAGTACATGGGATATTAGGTTAAAAAGATTGACTGCAGATAGCTCTACCGCAGCGCTTCAAAATAAAACTTTCTGGGATAGCTACACAGAGGTTATTGATGCAAAACTTTCATATCCAAACTCCGCGATTATTGGCGTTCAGATTGATGCAGAACAATTTAGTCGAACTCCTGTTCGCGGTTACGATATTAAGGGTTTAAAAGTACAAATTCCTAGCAATTACAACCCATTGACTAGGGTTTACACTGGCGTTTGGGATGGCACATTTACAACTGCATGGACAGATAATCCTGCTTGGGTTTTCTATGACATTGTAACTAACGAGCGATATGGTCTTGGCGACATTATTGATTCTGCGATGGTTGACAAGTGGGGCCTTTATACAATTGCAAGATACTGCGATGAATTAGTAAGCAATGGTTACGGCGGTCTTGAGCCTAGATTTACTTGCAATTTGTATTTGCAAACAAGAGAGCAAGCCTATGAAGTTATTAGCAACATTGCATCTATTTTTAGAGCAATGATTTATTGGGCAAGTGGCTCAATCTATGCTTCACAAGATGCGCCTAAAGACGTAACTCAAATCTTTACTCCAGCAAATGTTTTAGATGGCGCATTTAGCTATTCAGGCTCAAGTGGAAAGGTTCGCCATTCTGTTGCGCTTGTTTCATGGAACGACCCTGAAGATGGATATTTGCCAAAGATTGAATACGTTGCAGACAATGATGCTATTGAGCGTTACGGCGTTGTTCAAACAGAGCTTGTTGCTATCGGATGCACTTCCAGAGGGCAAGCCGCAAGGATGGGCAGATGGTTAATCTACAGCGAACAAAACGAAACTGAAACCATTACTTTTAAAGCTGGCATGGATTCTGTATTTATACAGGCTGGCGACATCATTGAAACAAACGACCCTAATCGTTCTGGTAAAAGACTAGGCGGAAGAATTGCATCTGCAACAACCACGGAAATTACTTTAGATGCCAACATTACCATTGAATCTGGAAAAACTTATGAGATTTCTTGTAAATTGCCAGATGGCTCAATTGAAAGCAGAGCTATTACAAATGCTGTAGGCTCAACAAATACAATTACTGTTGCTACTGCATTTACTGAAGCGCCGCAATCATACGCAATGTGGATTATTGCAGTAAGCGATTTAATTCCAGAGCAATGGCGCGTTATTTCGATTTCTGAAGTCGATAAAAATGTTGTAGAGATTACAGCGCTATCTTATCGCCCAGATAAATACAATGCTGTTGAGCAAGACTTAGTTCTTCAGCCTTTGCCAATTAGTATTTTAAGAAGCGAAAACCCAGCAATTCCATCAAATCTTACTGTGGTTGAATCTTTGTATTTGGCTGGCATTGGCGTTGTTGGAGTTAAGGCAACAATTAGTTGGAATTTAGTTTCACAAGCTGTTAGGTACACTGTCAGCTATCAAACAAACAATGAAGCAGAAATAGTTATTGAAACTGACAGAAATTCTATTGATGCACTTCCTTTAACAGAAGGACCTTACGTATTTAAGGTTGTTGCAACTGACAGCTTGGGTAGAAAATCTAGCCCAGCAATAGTCAATCAAGACATTCTTGGAAAGACCATTCCTCCTGCTGATGTAACAGATTTTGCAGTAGCGCCGCTAGGTTCTATTGGTTTATTTACTTGGGCGCAATCTACAGACCTAGATGTATTGGTTGGAGGCAGAGTTAAGTTTAGATACTCGCCAGATTTGATTGCAACATGGGACACAGCTCAAGACTTGGTAAATGAAGCGGCTGGCAATTCAACTTCTATTACGCTTCCATTACAAACTGGTATTTATTTTGCTAGATTTATTGATTCCAGTGGAAACTTATCATCTAATGCCACAAGCATTATTACAAATTCTGCAAGCGTTCTTTCTTTAAACTTTGTTGAAAGCGTAATGGGGCAACCAGATTGGACTGGCGCTAAAGTTAATACACAATATAGCGATGAATATGGCGGCTTGGTATTAAGCTCTGCAACACTTTGGGATAGTGATGACCTAATTGACGGTGATGATGACGTTGATTTTGGCGGCGGCGTTGCATCAAGTGGCAGTTATTACTTGGGAGAGATTGACTTACTAAGCGTTCAGACATTAAGATTAAGCTCATTAGTTGAAGCAAGAGCGTTGGACCTTACAGCATTGTGGGATAGTGACGAGCTTATTGATTCTACCGAGCTTGTTGATTCTGCCTACATTGGCGATGTTAGCGCTAATATTTGGTATAGAGCAAGTCAAGATGGCGTTAATTATGGTGATTGGCAAAACTCTACTCTTGCAGATGTAACGGCTCGTTCATACCAGTTTGAATTACGATTAATTAGTGGTACTATTTATCACAGTATCGTAGTTGAAAGTGCGGAAGCATCTATTGATGTTCCCGATAGGATTGAATCTGGGGATGACATTTTATCTGGCACAAGTGATTACGTTGTTACCTACACGAAGCCATTTATATTTAATCCTGCCGTTGGCGTTTCAGTACAAAATATGGCGACAGGCGATTACTATTCTATTAGCAATAAATCAGTAAATGGGTTTACAATATCTTTTTATAATGCAAGCGATGTTCAAATAAGTAAAACGTTTGATTACATAGCGAAAGGTTACTAAATGTCACAAGCCGATTTTAATATAGCCAACGTATCGCGTTCGCTATTCAGACAAGAAAATAACGAATCTTTGCAAGCGTTAGCAAGTCTTAGTTCTGGCGCAACTGCACCTACTACTACTTATGCTTATCAATGGTGGGCTGATTCTACGACTAACATTCTCAAGATGCGTAACGCATCAAATACAGCATGGGTTTCGATTCTTAATCTTGACACTGGCGCGGTTATTACAGTTTTAGGAGCTAGTTCTGGTTTATTTTACAAAACTGACAGTACTATCGTTGCATTTTCTAAAACTGGCAACTTTACGATGCAAACTGCTCAAAATATTAAAGTTGAAGTTAATGGCTCGCTTAAAGAAATTGCTGCATCAACATCAATTACGATGCCAGTTTCACCGTCTGCTGGTACTGATTATGCAATCTGGGCTAAAACAGATGGAACTCTTGAGGCCACAAATAACTTTACAAGTCCGCCAACAGCTAATGCTCGTAAAGTAGGCGGCTTCCATTATGCGGCAGGTAGTAATGCAACAGGAACAAGTGGCGGTAATACTACAGCGCAAATCAATGAATACTCAATCTGGGATTTAAAATTCAGACCAGTAGCGACAGACCCTCGCGGTATGGCTTTAGTGGCTGGCGGCTTTTGGATTGATATTTATTTAACTGGAGTTGATGCAATCACTAACGGCTCATCTAAATATAACGTCACTATTGGCGATGGCTCAAGCCCACCTAAAGTGCCAACAATGTTTGGTGGCAACGGCTCAACTACTTATGGCTCTTATACTTGGTTTGAGGCTTGCGAGTTAGCATCTGCATTTAATAAACGCTTACCAACACAGCGCGAATTTATGGCTGCTGGATATGGCACAACAGAAGCAACTGCTAGTGGCGGTTCTGACGTACCAACAACAGGCATAACTGGAACTGGCGCAACTAGCGCATGGAATGTCTTTACTTCCAAATGGGGAATTATTCAATCTACTGGCTGTATGTGGGTATGGTCAGATGATAGAGCTGGTCCGTTTGCAAGTGCATCATGGAACGCAAATACAGATGGTCGTGGCTCTGAATACAATGCGCCTAATGCTGGCCTCTTAGGCGGCGACTGGAGCTATGGTGCTTTCTGCGGGTCGCGTTGCTCGTTTTGGAGCGGTGCTGCATCTGTCTCGGATGACGGCATTGGCTCGCGCTTCGCGTGTGACCACTTGCAACTTGATTAAAGATGGCGAAAGCCATCTTAAAGGGCAAAAATGGAAGTTATTAAAGACATATCAACTAGCTATGACCAGATGGCAATCATGGAAAAGTATGAGAGATTTATCAATTATATGTACCCGATTGCTCAATCATTGCCAAGAAAGCATGGTGTAGTTAGAGATATGTTTTTAAATGTGCTATTTGGACAGGCTGGATTGTTTTACGATGCTGGAAAGTCTAACCAAGTTAGCAAAATATATATCGCAGATGCAGGATTGGCGCAATTGCGATTTTGGTTGCGTTTTTTAGTAATTCCAAGTATTCGTGGAATATCTAGCCATCAACATCAAGTAGCTTTAGTGATGCTTTCTGAAGTTGGCAGTATGCTAGGTGCTTGGGTTGCTAAACGCAAAGGAAAAGATGGGTAAAGAAGCTGGCATCTTAGGCGGCAACTGGAACAATGGTGCTAACTGCGGGTCGCGTTGCTCGAATTGGAACAATGCTGCATCTAACTCGAATAACAACATTGGCTCGCGCTTCGCGTGTGACGATAATAGTTTATTGCTACATAACGGCTACGGCTTTATGTGCAGACCTTTAAGTAAGTTATGGTCAGCCGTCTTTTCCTGCCTCGGCAAATACTTTGCTTGGTCTATGATGCCCTTAGTATCGTAAGAGAACTGGGCTAATAGCATGAATAGTTACAATAACCTTATTGATAAAATAGTCAGTAAGGAAAACATGGAATTGGCTTATAAGCGCACTTCAAATGCAAAGCGAATGACATGGGGATATTTAGAATTTAAAGAGTATAAGCAGTTAAATTTAGAATTGCTTGCAGATGAAATGGCAAGTGGCAAATATAAGATTGGTGGCTATCGTGAATTTATTATTTACGAGCCAAAGGCAAGGCTTATATCAGCATTGGATTTTAAAGATAGGTTAGTGCAACATGCTTTGGTGGCAATCATTGAGCCAATATTTGAAGCAATGTTTTTACCAAATACGTTTGCATGTAGAAAAAGTCTTGGAACTCATGCTGGAGTTAGATACATACAAGCTCAATTAAGAAAAGAAAATGCGCCAAAGTTTTATTTGAAAACAGATTTTAGTAAATTCTTTCCAAGCATTGACCATAATATTTTGCTGGAGATGGTTGATAAAAAGATAGCTTGCGAAAAGACAGCAAGATTGATTAAAGAGATTATCAAGCCTAATGAAATTGGAATACCAATAGGGAGCCTTACAAGCCAATTATTTGCTAATGTTTATGGTGCTAAATTGGATATGTTTATCCAGCATGAACTTAAATGTAAGCAATGGGCTAGATATATGGATGATGTTGTCATATTAGACAATGATAAAGACAAATTGTTAGATTATTTTTTAAAGATAAAAGAGTTTTCAGAAAGTAATTTAAAGCTAAAGATAAGCAAATGGAATTGCGGTAGCACTAGTAAAGGCATCAATTTTTTAGGTTATCGTATATGGAAAACGCATAAGCTATTAAGAAAAGATAGTGTTACAAGAGCTAAACGTAAGATAAAATATTATGTGAAACATAATAAGCTGTATGATTTAGATAAATTTTCTGCCTCTTGGGCTGGCCATGCTAAGTGGGCTAATACTAACAATTTATATAACTGGATAAGGAAAAACTACAATGTCATTATCTAAAGTGGTAATCAATACTAGAGCAGATTTAGATGCTTGTGAAGGAACTGACACGCATAAAGAGTTTATGGAAAAACTAAAAGGCTCGATGACGCGAAAACAAGACATTCAAGATTATCCTGAAAATTATAATCAACCAGATTATAACGGTGAGAAATTAGAGCCTATTTGGGATGATGTTGAGGATTTATCTACTATTGAAGCATTTGGATTTAATAAATCTGATTTTAAATAATTAAATAAGCCACAAACGATAAAGACAATAGATAATTCAGATTATTAGAGCCAATCGTACAAGAATCTATTGAATCTGAAGATGAATAATGTGTTAGGAATAAAAATGAATACAGAGGACTTTGCAGAAAAGGCTGCCGAAATAGGGTCAAAGGTGCAATACACAGGCGCGACAGGAAGCATCATTGCTGGTTTAGCTCTTAGTGAGATTGGCGTAATTATCGGTATTATTGTCGGTATTTGCGGTTTCTTTGTAACATGGTATTACAAGCACAAAGCATTTAAGCTGTATAAGCAACGTCACGATATTGAAATTGAATCAATAAGGAACGGTAAATGATAAATTCTCGTAAGATTGAAGATTTACACCCAAGAGTACAAGTTTTAGCAAGAAAATTTATAGAAGAATGTGACAAAGCTGGAATTGACGTTTTAATTTACAGCACATATCGTGATGCAGAATCACAAAATGCTTTGTATGCACAAGGCAGAACTAAGCCTGGCAAAATAGTGACCAACGCAAGAGCAGGCCAATCATTTCATAATTGGCGCGTAGCGTTTGACTTTGTGCCTATCGTTGCTGGTAAAGCAAGATGGGATGACAAAGAAGCCTATGCAAAATGCGGTAACATTGCCGAATCAATTGGTTTAGAATGGGCAGGTCGTTGGACTGGTAAGCTACGCGAAACCGCGCATTGCCAGTTTACTGGCGGATTATCTTTATCTGACTTTCAAAAAGGAAAAACATTATGAAACAATTTATCTTAGAACGTGGCAAGGAAGCATCTACATGGCGTGGTTTAGCGGCACTTGTGACCGCGCTTGGCGTTGCACTATCTCCAGACCAAATTGAAGCGATTGTTGCGCTTGGTTTAGCAGTCATTGGCGCAATTGGCGTATTCTTTGCGGATAAAAAATGATTAGATTAGTCACACTTTTGGATAAGGCTCTAAGTCTTATCCATCTAATCCTTGCAAAACTTAAAGCAAAAAAGGCTCAAGATGAACGTGATGCACTGGAAAACGACCCTTATCTGTGGTTTGATTCTCACTTTAATGGCGTGCCAGAATCAGCCCGTCAGAAGCCCAATCCCAACGAAGCCCACATTAAAGATACAGCCTAACAACGGAGGCATCTGTCTTGATAAAGAGGATGCTAAAAAGTTAGGCGTTTATATTTTAGAACTGGAAAACAGCCTTGCTTATTGATGAATCTCTCAAGCAGTTTGCCATTACTGACAGGCAAATTGAAATTGTAGATGCTTACATTGCCAATGGTTCTATGCAAGGTGCGGCTAATGCACTTGGTATTCACAAAGGAACTGTGCAAGATTGCATCACGCGCCTTAGAAAACGTGGGGCAAGGCAAGGTTTCTCTCCAGAACATGATTTGACCAAAGTGGCTCCAGAGCCATTCGCGGTTAAAGGTTATTCCAATTATTATGATAAAGACGGAAAACTTCGTGGGCAGTGGGTAAAGACTACAGTTGATGATAATAAAATTCAACAACTCATGCTGGAAACTATTGAGGCACTCAAAGAGGAAATTCCAAGAGAAAGCATGGTGTATGCTCCACCTCTTGCAAACGACAATCTTTTAAATTGCTATGTTATCAGTGACTATCATCTCGGAAGTCTTAGCTGGCAAGAAGAAACTGGCGCGGATTGGGATTTAAAAATAGCAGAGGATTTAATTATAAAATGGTTTTCTCAAGCTATTATTCAATCGCCACAAGCTGACACTGCTGTTTTTGCTCAATTATCTGACTTTCTTCACTTTGATGGCATGGATGCAGTTACTCCAGCATCAAAACACTTACTTGACGTTGACACACGATTTTCAAAATTAGTTCGTTCTGCTATAAAAATATTACGAGTAGTTATCAATATGCTTCTACAAAAGCATCAAAAAGTTCATATTATTATGGCTGATGCCAACCACGACCCTGTATCTCAAATATGGCTAAGAGAATGGTTCAGCGTTTTATATGAAAACGAGCCAAGAGTTAGTGTTGATACTAGCCCAAATCCATACAATGCTTATGAGTTTGGCAAGACTGCTTTGTTCTTTCATCATGGGCATAAACGAAAAGTAACTAATGTCAGCGAAGTATTTGCTGGAAGATTCCGTGAAATGTTTGGTAGAACAAAATATGCTTATGCTCATACAGGACACTTACATTCTATTGATGTTAAAGAAAACAACTTGATGATTGTTGAGCAACACAGAACTTTGGCAGCTCCAGATGCTTACGCGGCTCGCGGAGGATGGCTTGCTGGCAGAGATGCAAAAGTAATAACGTATCACAAAGAATACGGAGAAGTATCACGACTTACAATTAATTCTGATATGTTAAAGTGAGGTCATCATGGCAGAAGTAGAACCGCAACAAATAGCAGATAAGATTATCGGGCAGACCATTGTCGGATTAAAGATTGACTACGAAACAGAAATTATTACTATCGAACTAAGCGATGGTGACATTGACTTTAGTGGCGATGGCTTGAGCATGAAAGTATTTGATTTAGATAAGCCCAAGTTAAATTAATGATTATCCTTATGGCTTTAGTTTAAAAAAAGTTCAATATGTAAACTCATAGTTGATTAATTCAGCTATTTTTAAACTAGGAGAACATCATGTGGACTAAACCTGCTGCCGTAGAGTTAAGATTTGGATTTGAAGTTACCTGCTATATTATGAACAAGTAATTAATTGCAAAAAAGTAATATATACCCCACACGCCTCTTAACTGCTAACATTGAGGAAAGCGCACCCCGTGGGGTTTTTTATTGCCTGAAAGAAAGTCGTGACTATTTGCCACACCTCTGCAAAATAGTCGGAATTTCAGTTTACTACAATTTGTAGCCCACAGTTTACATTTAGCTAAAAAAGTAAACTTTAATTTACATTAATAGTGCAAGCCTTCATTGCCATTTTGTGCAATAGCTTTTGCTCTTTCCTCTGACTGCCAATCCTCGCTATATACAGGCGGTATATACTTTTCCTTCTTTTTAACACCAAAGATACGGTCAAAGTTTTCTTCAAACTGCTGTGAGTTTGGCTTGCTAATTAACAAATCGTTGGTAATATCATTCCGTGAGGCCATGTTTAAGCTCCATAAGTTAATTGGTCGTAGCATTAAATCATGCCACATTATTCATTTCCGTATTCAAACTCAATTAGCATTTCAATGCAATGAATTGCTTTTTTTAAATCTTCAATACCAGCTTTGTCTTTGTACCTAGTAATGTATTTTATGGCGGTGTGTTGACAAGCGTTTAAATTATTCTTCATGCTGTATTCCATTGGCTGTATTGCCAAGTTTGTGTAATGGCTACCTGCTATTTGTTTTTTTAACGCGCTCATCTCCAGCTCCCAATAATAACGTGAGTTTCAGTGCCTCTTTTAAATGTCACGCTACATGCACGTTCCGTGTCACGATTTTTTTGCAACAAGATTGTAGCGTAAACGCCAGTAATAAAACTAAACAAGCAGCACACAATCACAAGTGAAATTAATGGATTCTTCATAATAAATCCCAGCCCATCATAAAAATCATATAGAAAACTTTTAAAATTAAGCCAAGAAGAAATAGCGTTATAAAGCAGCCTAAACTTTTAACAACAAAATCGTATATATAATTCATATATATTCCTAAAAATAAATGGTGCGCCTAGCAGGAATTGAACCTACAACCTACGGGGTAGAAACCCGTTGCTCTATCCAATTGAGCTATAGACGCAAATTATTATACTAATCCTGTACTCCAGATATAATTAAAGCGTCCTCTCCCCACCAGCTTTCAACAGCCCTTCCATCTGCTGCTTTATATCTGATTAAATAATTATTTTGACCATTTAAGTATTGCGCTCTACCAATTACTTTTCCATGTTCATCACTTGCTGCAATAAGAACATTTTTACCCAATTGAAATTTAAACATTTATATCTCCTAAAGTGGGGTACTCACAGGGTTCAATGAAATAATCACAAGACATTGTAGTCTGCCAGACTAATTGCTTTCCCCCAAAACTAATCAAAATGGCGCTTCTTCGTCAAAATTATTATCCATTTGAGGCTGTGGCATTGGTTCTGAATTTTGCGTTTGATTTGACCCCTTTCCTGCTGGATTTGAGCCTAATAAACGCAATTGCTCGGTAATAATTTGAAAAGTTGCACGTTTAACACCTTCTTTGTCTGTGTATTCTTTATTTTGAATACGACCTTCAATGAAAATACTTGTGCCAGTCTTGACATAAGATTGTACGATTTCAGCAAGTTTACGATAAGCAACAATGCGATGCCATGTTGTTTTTTCCTGCTTTTCGCCCTGCTTGTCTTTCCACATATCTGTAGTGGCAATGCTAAAGTTTGCCACTGGCTCTCCATTAGGCATATACCTAACTTCTGGGTCGCCTCCTACGTTTCCTACAAGTATTACTCTATTGACACTAGCCATTATTGCTCCTATTTAATATCAAGTCTTTCGTTTTGCTCAAGATGCGCTCCATGTACTTCCACGCCATTTTTCAATAATTCAGCGATTGCTTTCTTATCTGGAAACGGCAATGGCGGCTCTGGACACACGAACAGATTAGTTGGAATTGCATCCGTGTCATCTATGACTACTGCTGGCGGATTCTTTTTAATAGTCAAGGCAAAGTAAGGACATTCAATCTTTGTCATGTTACATGCTTGCATATTATTTTTTAAATACTCGCGGATAGTTTCAGCTTTCTTTTCCAAAGACTTTCTTCTATCAGCCATATTTTTTTCTGCTTGCTTAATTGCTTCTGCGGTTGCTTCAACATTCTTAATGAACATTGCAACATTGACAGCTTTAGCAGTTAAGTCGCCAGAAATACTTTCCAGCGTGTCAGCGATTGTTTGCTCGTCAAAGTCAGCATCAATTAGCTTTTGTTGAATACTGACATACTCGCTACTTAGTTCGTAAAGTGAACTCATTTATTTTCGCCTTTTTTAACTGGGTTTAGTAGTCTATATTTATTGCCAAGTGTTTCAATAGCTTTTTCAAGTTTTGACTTGTGCTTCTTAGCAATATCTTTGTCAATAGTCATTTTCATGCCGTAAAGAGAGTTGATTAACATAATTCCTCCAGTTGATATTCAGCTACGTTACAAAGCTCACCAAACTGATTTGGCACATCAATCCGCTTGGTGGTGATAGATAATCCCCTTTTCCTCAATTTAAGTATCACAGCACTAAGTCTGTAGATTCCTAAATTCCTCCATGATTGAAGGGGATTAATTCTTTTATGCTCTTGCAAATACTTTTCTAAACGTTCGACTTGAGTTTGCATTATTTTTTCTCCGTAAATAATGATTTCATTTCTTCTTTAATGCGCGTTAAAGGAATTAGATAGTTGTTATCTGCCTTGACTTCGTTGTAGATATTGCTCCAGACGTTTTGTAATTCAGCCAGTGATTTACAAATGCCAAGTTCTTTTTTGTATTCATCAAAAGGTTTAAGTGGCTTTGGTTCTGGCTTTGGCACAGCAGCTAACTTGGGCTGGGCTTTGATTGGCTCATGTGTTACGCCATCACTATCATTTTCGCCCTCGGTTGGAATTGCAAACGCTTGTAAGCAAGCATACTTATATGCAGCCGACATTGCTTTGTTTGTTGCTTTGTCAGCCATATCCATTGCTTCACCATAAGTTTTTACAATGTGCTTACTGCCATCTTCCGCGCACACAAAGTCAAACTCTGCTTCTACAGTCACAGTTAGCATAATGGAACCTTTGGCGGTGGTACGTTCTACGCACTCACGGGATAAAACGCGAGGCAAGATGCACAAACCGTGTTCTGCTAACAATGGAGATAATGCCAGGTACACGTCATCGATGCCTCGAAAATTGTAGCCCTGCTGGGCATTTTTGCGGTCTTTTGCAATCCCTGTTTTACTTAGTTCTGCTTGGATTTTGTTTATTGCTTGATAAACTTTCATTTCGCTTCCTTCAATAAATTGTTTTGTATTCTATCAATAGCAATAGTCGTTATTGATTTAAGTTTTGATGGATTGATTAGGAATGTGATGTCAACTTCACTATCTTCAACAAATACTGCTTCCAGTAACATTGTTTTTGTGTCGATGCAGACATCTAAATAGACAGGTTTATTATCTGTATTGATTGCTTCAATTACTGCGTATTGGTATCTCATTTTCGTATCTTTCATGTTAAAGTTTCGTAAAACGCAAAGTGCGTAGAAGTGATTGTAAATACTTTCACTCACTTGTGTAAATTATTTTTTTATTAAAAACTTTAGATTGATTAAATTTATTTATGAAAAGAACAGAACATCAAGAGCAGGTTGCTTTATTCCAATGGATGCGTATGCAACATCCTAAAGTCACTATATTTGCCATCCCTAATGCAGCAAAGCGCAGTCCACAATTAGCCAACTATATGAAGTCTGAAGGTTTGATGGCTGGCGTAGCTGATATTTTTTTGATGAAAGCAGTCGGAAATTATCACGGATTATTTATAGAGATGAAGTCCCAAAATGGGACTGTTTCAGATAGTCAAAATAGATTTTTAGATAAAGCTGATGCAGAAGGCTACGCAACTTGCGTATGTTACTCTTACGAAGAAGCAAAGCAATTTATTGAAAACTACTTGCAAAATAAATAAGTTTTGTTTTAATATTAGTTTGGCTAGGTTATGCAGACCGAAAAGATAGTTCCCACGACTATCCTGCCATCTTTCAAATAACGTGGATAAACAAGTGGAGTTTATATGTATTATTACCAACATCACATAGGCGACTACCGTCGCGACACATCACACCTAACATTGCTTGAGCATGGTATCTATCGACAATTGCTTGATTTATATTACATGACTGAAAAACCATTGGATGCGAACGCATTGCGATTGATATGCGCTCGTAGTGCGGATGAAATACAAGCAACTAATCAAATATTATCTGAGTTCTTTATTAAAGAAGGTGATGTCTATATTCATAGACGTTGTGAGGATGAAATTGTTAAGTTTCATACCAAATCAGATAAGGCTTCTGCAAGCGCAAAAGCTAGATGGAATAAAAACAAAGAGTTAGAAGATGCGAACGCATTGCCAACGCAATCCGAAGGCAATGCTAACCATAAACCATTAACCATTAACCATAAACCAACAACCAATAAAAACACTTACCCCGAAGATTTTACAATCTTCTGGTCTGCATACCCAAAAAAGACGGGTAAGGATGCTGCATACAAAGCATGGAAAAATAAGAAGCCTAGACTTGATGATGTAATGTTTGCTTTATCATGGCAAATTAATTCAGACAAATGGGTAAAAAATAATGGCAGGTTTATTGAAAATCCAGCCACATATATTAATTCTGGAAATTGGAAAGATGAACAGCCTGCTATTGAGGAGCCATTCTGATGGTTGAACAAGACAAAAGACAATTTAAAGCGATGATGAACGCAATCACAGTTTTATTTGGTAAACAGGAATTTGACAAAGAGTTTCTACGCCTATGGTGGACAAAGCTATGTAAATACGATATTGCAGTAGTGTCAAACGCTTTGGACAAATGGGTAGATACTAAAAAATTCCTTCCGACAATTGCAGATATAATCGAGCTATGCAAAGCACAGGAAATGAAAACTTTTGATGTTGCGCTACCAAAGCCAAAGCATACTGAAGAACAGATTAAGCAAAACCAAGAGATGCTTGATAAGGAAATTGCAAAGTTAAATAAACGCAAAGACCACAGGAAATGGGCTAGGGATATTATGGCTAACCCTAAAAACTTTCCAGACATTTCAATAAGATTTGCCAAAGAAGCACTTGGAATGGCGCATGACACAATTTCGTAAACCAACCGTAGATGAAGCAGCGCAGTCTATTCTTAATGCAATGACAAAGGAATTTCGTGTAATTAGCTTGCAATTCTTTAAAGAACAGTACGGTGAGGAATTTGCAAATTCTGTAAAGCTAGTTGTAGAAAAGAAATGGAAGAAAAAGTAATGTCAAAGATTACACAGAGCGCAAGAGGCGAGCAATGCACAATGAAACTGCCGTGGATTGGATACCACAATCCTGAAACAGTTGTTTATGCTCACAGCAATAAGCTAAAACACGGTAAGGGCATGGGTAAGAAGGCAAATGACGAGTTTGGTGCATACTTGTGCTATCGGTGCCACGCCATTGTAGATGGACACGAAAAACGCCCAGACTACATAAGCAAAGAGTATGTTGATAATATGTTTGAAGAAGCGATGACGAAAACTAGAGAGAAACTTAGAGAGAAAGGTTTGCTATGAAAAGAAAATCAGACAATAGGCCGAGTGAAGCAGCAATCTTATACGCGGTAAAGAATGGCGCGGTTTACATAGGGCAAATATCCGAAGCCACAAAAATATCACGCTTCATGGTCCAGAGGCATTTAAAACGACTAGAAAAGCGCGGTCAAATAAAAATGCAAGTGGAAAAAGGAATGGCTGGCATTTCAGAGCGCGACTTAAACCATTACTACTTTATCCACGTTAATGACGATTTAATTGGAAACTTTTTAAACTTACCTAAAGAAGCAAATATCAGCGCAACGCCATTTTTACAGAAGATGTTTGGCTTCACAGAGCCTAAAGACATTGTTGGCGGCAGAAGATATGACGAACGCTCTATTAAGAAAATTATGCAGGAAAAGCACATTACCGTTTGGAATCCTATTAATCGCAAATCTCCTAAAAACTTTGTAAAGGGCGGCACACTGCTAAATATATGATTATTCACATCACTAAAGAAAATAGACCATTTGCAATGGCAAAGATAGAAAGTTTAGACAAAAGTTTAGACTGGACAGTTAAGGTTACTGAATACAACAAAAGAACGGCAGAGCAAAGCGCTAAACTTCATGCAATGCTTACCGACATAGCAAATCAATCGCAACATCTCAATCAAAATCTAAGCGCAGATGACTGGAAGCGGTTATGTGTGGCGCAATTTAGGCAAGATTGCATTGCAAACAATGTAGATAAACTAGCCGATTACTGGCGCAAGCATGATGTAAGGTTTATGCCTGGCTTAGACGGCAAATCACTTGTGGCACTTGGCAAGCCTACTCACGAATTTCCTATTTACGTTATGGCTGGATTTATTGATTGGCTTATCTACTGGGGCGCAGAAAACAATATTAAATTTACAGCACCAAAGGAATTTTATTAAACAAACTGTTGACAAGATGGAAATGTGAAATTACTATGCTATTAACACGGAGGGCATTTTAATGAAAAAACTTTGGGTATTATTAGATGATGAAGGCAATCCAATTAGGTATTTTGATTATGCAGCCAAAAATGCAGTAAAGGTTGTTGAACCTAAATACGTTATTGATTGGGATAACTACGAGGAGTGCTTGCTATGATAGATATTGTTGAAGCCTTGCTTTTAGTGTTGGCTGGTTTAGTAGCTGGATTTTCTATAGGTTTTATTTTTGGAATGAATATATGAATAACCAAACACAAGAAGCATTAAAGATTTTATGGGATGCGGTAGAACGTCACAGATGGGCTGTATCTCATGATGCACAGCAAAGTTCATGGCAATCTGTTTGCGAAGCACACGACGAAGCCAAACAAGCACTAGAACAACCAGCGCAAGAGCCTGTGGCAATACCAAAGTTTCCTACGATGCTACGCAAAATGTGGTCTGGCACAGAGGTTCAAGAGTGGATTGACAAGAACACCCACCCTCATCAATGGCAAGGATTAACGGATGATGAGATACATAATATTGCTGACTATAGTTTTCCGTTCCCTAGTGAAATGTTTGCCGAGATATTTGCGTTTGCCCGTGCTATTGAAGCCAAGCTAAAGGAAAAGAACACATGATTGACTGGCAACAAGTTACATTAAATCTACGCCATCACTACAAGCCGCTTGATGCAATCTGCCGCGATTACGGTTGGGATAGAAATGTATTAGGAAACTTAGCAAGAGCTAATATTATCCAGCCTAAGTTTAATATCGGATATGAATTACTAAAGCTGCACAAAGCACATTGCCCAAAGCAGCATGAGCTTTTAAATATCGCAGGAAACTTGATTTAGGGAATTTTTGTGGCAATAAAACTAACAAAAACGGAACTTTCTGTTATTAAGATATTAACATCTACAGGACAATGTAATAAACTAATCGCAGGGCAACTTGGTATTTGTGAGCAGCAAGTTAAAAAACACTTATCTCATATATACAAAAAACTCAATGTTAAGAATAGAACTGAATTAATTTTACGGAGAATACAGAATGACTAAAGAAGAATTTGTAAATAAGCTGGTGAATAGCAGAACGCGCTTGCAAACTAAAGCAAGGAAACTTTTAGAGATGGTATTTGTTGAGGGAATGTCACAAGCGGAGGCCGCCAGGTCTTTAGGCGTGAGCCGAGCAAGTGCAAGCCAGTACGTTGCCAGGTTTAGGAAACTTTAGAAACTTTACATTCTTTGGCTCAAAACTTTACAATGTTGCTTTGAAAACTTTACAATCTTTTTTAAAAACTTTACAAAAGGAAACTTTTAAAATTATTTGTAAGGGGCATTTTCAAAAATAAAAACTTTTGGTTTTAAGGCAAAGGGGCATCTTTGGAATTTTCTCAAAAGGAAAACTTTGTATTTTGCAAAATTGCCAAAAATTGCCAAAAAATCGAAAAAACAGGCAAAAATCAATAAAATCAATCACTTAGCATAATTTAAAACAATAAAATTATTAAATAATCATTTAATATTTAATAAAATCAATCACTTAGCATTTAAAAGCTAAAATCTAGTTTTTATTCCTTATATATATATCTACAAAAATCAATCAATAAGTTTTATTTATTAATAAGGCTTTTTTGATTGATATATTTTTTATATAAAAGTGTTTACAAAAAATAAACAAAGTGTATTATTCATTCATGCGCGATATGCGCGATTTTAAGAGGGCTTAAAAATGACGTATCACGATTTTGGCAATATATGCTTATTAGCAGCTTTGGCAGTTTTTCTTTATATGATTTTAGTTAAATAAGGGGCTTGAAAATGACTACATTTAAACAATTTATGGTTGATACTTATGATACTGATGATTTAAAAGCCATCGCTGAACACGGTTGCGCTAGTGCAGCCCCTCATAAAATGATTTATTACGTTGAAACTTCAGAATTATATAATTTGCATTGTGATGAATTGCACGAAGTTTTAGGCAATTGGGTTGATGACATTGGCTTTTTACCTGAATACATTTTGGAAAATATAGGCAATGCGCATTGTTTTAAAAATAGCGTGGTTTGGGCTATCGCTGAATATTATGCTAACGATATACTGTGCGAAGTTGAGGGGCTTTAAAATGATTATACAAATACCTTTTTCAGGCTTTTATGATTCTATTCACAATTCATTTATTGATGATGTTTTAGAAAATCAAATTTTTACCGATTACGCTACGGGATGCACAAATAACGACAGATTAAGTTTTTTGGCTTGGGATTCTATTCAATGGAATAAATTGTATTTAGATTATGCTAAAGAATATGCGGCCTTATTTGCTGATAAGTTTAATATCAATATGCAATTTGAAAGCATGACAAGCCCGAGAGAATATAACTTCACCACAGATAGAATTTTTTGCGAGATAAGCGAAAGCGAAGTATTAAGGCTTTTTAATGATACTGATAAAAATATACTTGCTAAAAATGCGCGTGATACTTTCACCAGTCGTGATGGATTTATCAGTTTTTACAATCCCGATTATTTAACTTGGGATGATGTTTTAACTTGGGATTGTAACCAATTGCATGTGTTATTAGATTCTTATATTGATGATTCACAATTTGATGATTTTGGTTATGAGTATTCAATAATCGAAGATTTAATTTGTAACGGCTTTATTAATGAATTGATTTATAAGCATTGCACTAACAAGCGGCTTTTTAAAATACACGATTATTTACAAAGTAGAATTGAAAGGGTTGCAGCATGATTATTCAATACGAAAAAACGTTTCAAGGGGCGCATAAGTTTTATGCTTTAGATAAAAGCGGCCATTTAATGACGCGCCAATACTTTTATTATACGAAGCGCGAAGCGTTAAGATTATTTAAAAATGAATTGAAAGGGGTTTGATTATGAATCAATTATTTTTAATCGTAGCTTATGACTCTTGGGCTGATAAGCCTATAAAGCGAGTTTTTCGCACACCTAGCGAGGCTTTAACTTTTTCAACCACTGTTAGTGATTCTAAATGTATCACTTTACAAGGTGAAGATTATGTAACTATTTTTAATGAATACTTAAAAAACGAAGGGGCTTTATTATGAATAACTACGATATTGAAATAACAGACACATTTGGGGGCCAATCAAACTATTCTTGGGTAGAACGTTTACAAGTAAAATCAAAATCAATGCAAGGCGCTATTACTAAAGCAGCAAAGCATTTTGGATATAAAGGCTTTAGACTTAATTCTTATTGTGGTGATTTTGCTAGTTATAAATTGCAAGGCGCTTGCATTATTGCCTTTGTTACTGAATCTTATAATTGAAGGGGCTTAATTGTGGCCTATATAATCCCTCGCTTTATTCTTAATTTAATAGTTACAATATGCTTTTATTTTATAATTAGTTTTTTAGCGATTCTTTTCGTGCGCGAATAGCTAAACAATCAACACTTAACAATAGCCCCTTAATTGGGGCTTTTTTTTGGCCTTTTAATAGGATGATATATAATCAAACTTTTAAGGGGCTTATCGTGCAGCATTTACAATATGGCAAGCTATACGATAGCGCGGATTGGAAAAGGCTTAGGCTTAACCAATTACAATCTAACCCTTTATGCGCCTATTGTTTAGCGATAGGGCGCGTATCTAGTGCAACAATCGCAGACCATATCGAACCCCATAAAGGGAATAAAGCCCTATTCTATAGCAGTGACAATCTACAAAGTTTATGTAAGCATTGCCACGATAGCGTAAAACAGCAACAAGAAAAGAGCGGAATAATCAGGGGTTCGGATATAACAGGCGCGCCCCTTAACCCTTCTAAATATTGGTAATAACACAATACCCCTAAAGCGCATTTTAAAGCGTTTTAAGCGCATTAAATTTTAATGAATACCTTGTAACCTATCTTAAATCTTAATTAGATAATTACGCGCCATTACAGGATAGGGGCTATCGCTGAAGGGCTAGGGGGGTGAAAAAGTGTTGATTTTTTTCCACCTACGACAGATCGGAAGAGCGGTTCAGCAGGAATGCCGAGACCGAGGTCC
>ERZ869925.196-NODE-196-length-41643-cov-30.477109_pt1 | contig 41643 bp, 59 predicted proteins | sample MGYA00579311_ERZ869925 | MGnify/ENA primary metagenome ERZ869925 (study PRJEB32216, sample SAMN09231817) | wastewater metagenome | place: USA: Maryland | collected 2016-07-30 | study: EMG produced TPA metagenomics assembly of the PRJNA472060 data set (Reclaimed...
TGTAGTTACTAGGGTCGGCTGGGTAAAAGCCAGTTATATTCTTTAATGTACTCATATTTATTTCTCCGTTTACTTTGTTTTCTTAATGACTTGTGTCTCCACTGTTTGACGGTCAATGTTCTGAATAGGGTGGAGTAGGGTTGATCGGTCCTCAGAGGCGATAACAGCGGAACTTTGCATACTAAGAAGAATTTGTCGGTTACTTTCAGCGATAGCTTTGTTACCTTCGCTAATATCCTGCATAGCTTTAGCCATTTCTTGTAGTGGCAGTTCCTTGTAGACTTTGATTTGACCCTGTAGGTCAGCAATAGCCTTAATGTTTTCTAAGTGATTTTTGTGATCGACCTTGCTTTGGTCTTCCAGTGCTTTTATACGCTTCTCCTGTGCTACTGAGAGTTGTTCGTAGTTAGTAATTGTCTGTTTAGGGATACGCGAAAACAAGGCGAGAATTCCTCCTCCTATACCTACGACGTAACCAATTAGTGAAATAGGGTCCATGCTACATCTATCCTATTTGACGTATTCCATTACCACCGTTAACCAAGATGATCCCCATGCGAATGAGCCAGTTACTGTGATGTTGGTTGTGTCGAGGTCTGTTACCATAACCCAGTTACCGGCACTCTCCCGGTGCCAAGTAGAAATTTGAGTACCTACGTTGTTTGCACCAGTAATTTTAATACCTGTGGTTATTCGGACCACTTCCCATGATGTTGTTAAACCTGAAATGCCGTGAACGACGTTAGCTGTTCCAGATACAAGCGTGACGTTAGTACGGATGACTTTTCGATAAACAGGGCGTCCATCTACCCATATTTCGCCCGTAGGAACTTCCACGGTTGAAAAGGCAGGATACTGGACGTTAGTTACCCCTACTGGGGCGTCAGGGTAGATCGTGTTACCGAGTGAGTCAGTACTATACTGGACTACCGATGTGATAGCAGCACCAGAGGTAACTACCTTAGCTACACGGATGTAGTTAGCGGCAAGAGCTGGAGAAGCAGCCCCGTTGGCGACTTCATTGTACGCAACTGTGACAGCACCACCAGAAACGGCAGTAACGTCTACATAAGTATCTTTAGAGGCTGTGTACGTCTTGTTGGCAATAGAGCTTCCAGAGTACCGTTGACCTTTGAGGTAAAATACGATGTTCGAGAATGTACCGATCAGACCAGCAGATTGGGCGACGACACCACCAGATACAACGTGGTTGCTTACTAGGACGGTTCGGATTGGGTCAGTTGAAAGGGTTCCATCTGCAAGACCTTCAAAGTACTCATCGACAGAAGCCATAATGACCGTGCTACCCGTAAGGTGAGCACTTGCACTGGTTCCAGACCATCCACGACCATCAGAAGGACAGGTGATAGTCGAAGCACCCTTAGAGGTGTAAAGGATGATTTCACGAGCGGAAGTCGAGTCAGGTTCAATCACTAAAATACCCGATGTCGGAGTCGGGACGGTCGCTAAACCGATAGTTAATGTACCAGAAGTAATATCACCCGTTAGAGTGGTGGAGTAGAAGTTCTGATACCCGAAAGTAGTAGGGTCTTTTTGAGTTGCCATTTTTTATTTTTGTCCTTTTGGATTACCTCTATTATAACATATTTTGCTATAGATTGATAGTCACTTTTTTGCTGTTAGATTTCTTAGGTGTACTTACGTCTTTGAAGCTTATACCTTGGGTACGTCGCTTGCTTGAGAACTTAGGAGCCTCGGATTTAGCACCCTCAGTACCGTTGTTTACGTAAGCAGATAGGTAAGCCCTTTTTGACTCACCAGAGCCAGAACCACCAGAACCGCCGGAGCCACCACTTCCACCCTTGCCAGCAGGAGTACCGTAGCCGTAGGTGTTGCGGAATTTCTTCGAGAACTTGAGTGATCCAGTCAAACCAGAGTTGTACAGTTCTTCGTCAAGCTTGATAGCAGCGTTCAGGTCATCTTTTGATACCTGTCCGTCGTCAATCAGACTCTTGAGGTCAGAGCTTCCACCTTCATTAAAGATGTCACGTTGGTCTTCGGAGTAGTTGTATTTGTAAGCCTTAGTCTGGAACGCCCGAGCTTTGTTCTGCTTGTCGATATTAGTATATTCAGGGTGTTCGAGCAGGTCTTTTTCATACTCGGCATATTCTTTAGAGAGGTAGTTAGAAGGCTTGTATTCAGGGAGTCCGGCGACACGCTGTTTATTAAGTTCGGCAGTTACCGTCTTAGCGTTATCGTCTGGAGCCTCTTTCAGCCAGTTTTCTTGATCCTTCTTGGTCATAGTGTTGTACTTAGCGTAGAAGTTCTTAGCGGCGTCAGATTTGACACTCTTAGGAACGTCAACAGATTTACCGTAGTCAGATACCCACTTTTTAACTTGGTCAAACTTATCTTTTTGAGCCTCATCAAGTGAGTTAGGGTCAGCTTGACCCATTGCGTAAATATCTTGGTCTTCTTGAGACAGGAGAGACTTAGCTTTCTTTGTATAGGCTTCATTTTGAGCCTTTTTCAGTGCAGCTTTCTTCTCAATATCACTAGCGTCTTTGTCGAATTTAACCTTGACAGGACGGTTCTTTTCGTCCATAAATACGTTACCCTCTGAGTCGAGGACCATGTTATCTTGGATTTTGCCACCAAAGGCGATCTTACCGTTTGAGTCGGTTTTTTGGTCCTTAGTAGGAGTCTCACCGTATGTCTGGGTACCGATACCGAAGAAGTTAGGTACGTTCATAGCGAGGGATTTACCGATGTCACCAGTGTCATTGTAAGTATCTACTAGACCACCTACACCAAGTGGAGTCACGAGGCTTGCAGTCTCTTTCGCTACGTTCAGGTCTTCACCGAAGCGGTCTTTACGATCATTAGGATTACCCGTGTCACCGTCGCTAGATTGGAGCATACGTGCAGCATAACCAAGGAGAGGGTTAAGCTTGTTCTGCAACATATCTTGTGCTAAGTCAAGGCGGTTAGGTTGACCGAAGCCTTCACCCATAGTTTGTATTTCACCTGTAGAGGAGTTCTTTTTCTCACCAGTAATCATACGAGAGAAGAACACGACGTTCTGTTGGAGTCCACCGAAGATGTCAAAGCGAGTGTTACCCGTCTTGATCTTCATAAAGTCAGAGCTTCGTGGGTCCATTTCTACGTCCATCCCTGAAGCCTCAGCAAGTCCAATAACTGAACCAGCAGCACCAAGGAATGAAGCAATGTTTTCTACAGCCCGGCGTCGAGCGATTGGGGACAATCGAGCGTAGTAAGCAGGGTTAATCGTGTTCAGACGAGAAGCCCACAGACGAGGTGCAAATAAGGTAGTTGCCAGCGTCTGCATGTTCTTTTCAGTAAATCCACCCTTTTTACCACCCGAACCAGTAGAAGTGTTGATAACTTCACCAATGTCACGGAGTTCTTTTTCAGAGAGGTTCTTCAGAGCTTCGTCAGGACCACCCAGTGAGTCAATCCATTTCTTAGCAATGTTGTAACGGAGTTTAGTAAGACCACCAGAGTAAGCACGGTCAGAGGCTTCAATACCCCTACCATATACAGGGACTTTTTCAAGTATGTGAGCACTTGCCATGATCTCGTCGGAGTTACCTTCAACGGCTGGAAGTCGTACACCAAGCTTGTCTGTGATAGTCTCAAAGGCGTCGTCGTCAGCAATACGCTTCATTTCAGACTTAAAGTAGTCGGAGTTTTTAACGTATTTGATTGACTCTTTGTTTGCGTTTACCCAGTCAGGGAAGTTACGAACAGCAACTTGTCCACCCTGTCGGAGTCCCATAGAGAAGTCAAATCCAGCCATAGCAGCACGTGGGACACCTGCAATATCAACAATCTTATCACGCCATGTTTTAGGGTCTTCTGCAACTGCGTCTTCAATAGCCTTAGCCATTTGTTCGCCATCTTCTGGACCGAAGTATTTACGGATCATGTTAATTTCGCCCGGTGTAGGCTTACCTTCAGCATTACCCCAGATTTTACGCATTGCGTTCTGGAGGTTCAATTTCTCGAATGATCGGAGGCTAGAGCTTTCAATATCATTTAGAATAGTGTTCTGTGTACTTTCAGAAGCGGTAATTGGGTTAAAGCCTGACTCAGCATATTTGCCTTTTAGAGCACCAAGTTTTGCACGGAAACCAGCTTCACCACCACCAGCACTTTCAAAGGCACCATTGGCTTGGCTGATACGGGCAGCTTTTTGTTGGGTTCGGATTTTAGCGGCGTCATCAAAGTTCTTTTGAGCACCATTTAGGTTGTCAAGTACTTCCTGAACAGCCCTTTTAGTCTCATCGTCGGCATTTGGTACGATTTCTTCAGCCCTTTGCGGAGAAACGCCCAGAGTAGGGCTAGGAGCCGTTTTAAGAGCATTTGCACCGTTTTCGGTAGAAGTATCGAGTTGATTAGTAAACGTCGTTCCTGCGTCCTCTGGTGAGGTCGTTTTTACGGAGCCGTCAGGTACAGCGTCAGAAACACCAGTTTGAGCCTTGGACACATCACCAACGGCTTGTTCCGGCGTTGGAACAGCAGATTTAGCTTGTGATTTTGCAGGTACAAATACTTCTCCTTCGCTGAAATCTCCGAGCATACCATAGGTATCTTTTGGCTTAACGGTAACAGAGCTTACATCACCAAACCTTTTTGCTTTGCGTTCAAGTAATGAATAGGAGTTCATCCTATTTTTTGCGGAATTAGAGGTGTTACCGCCTCTATACAAATTTATGTCTTTATTTAGAAACTCGTCGTAAGTCATATTCTCACCGAACATCTCTTTGTAATAGTCATACATACGGCTTGTGCCAGCATCTTTAATCTGTGGATTATTGAGTATGTCTTGTTCTATTTCTGGGAGTGCTTTATAGTCTGACTGCTTAAACCACCTGCTCCATAGTTCTGACTTAGGCTGTATAGTTTTATTCAATACTTGCTGTGACGTATTTGTATCTAGGTAGTTTGGTGTCTTCCCTACTTGTGAGTTGACTTTTGTCTTGAAATCTGTTGTGGGTGCGTCTACTGCTTTTGCACCAGCGATACCGAGGTCTTCGGCTTCGTTAGCAGCAGTCTTAGCATATTTAGCAATAACAGGACGGAGTTCTTCTGGAACCTCTTTGATACGCCCCGTAAGAGCTTTTTGCATGTAGTCAGAAAAGTCTTCGCTATTCACATCAGCAGGAGTATAGCCCTCACGACCAGCAGCCTTTTGACTTGCTTCACCAGTACCCTTAAAGAGAGCTTGTTCTTCTGGAGTAAGCTTATTCTTATAGATGTGGTGTCCAAGTTCGTGATATGTATTTTCGTCAGTAGCGAATGACTGATCTTTGAAGTTTATAGATGAGTCGTTAGGGTCATATTCTGCACCATATTGGTTGTCTTTCTTACGGACGGCAGAAATACCTTCTTCCTCAAGTCGTTTACGTACTTCGTCCGGAAGTTGGATGTTTGGGTCCATATCCATTTGACGGAGTACCTCTTTAACAGTGTCTGGGTTAGTTTCCTGTGCCAGATAATTTGCAAGGTTGTTGTCGATTTTCATGACCTGTTGGATTTTGGCAGGGTCAGCTTCTTTTATAATGTCATCAATGACACTAGCTGATTTCTCACCTTGTCGGAACAGGTTTGTGAATTTACCAGCACCCTTAAAGACGAGGTTTGCACCTACGTCGATAGCAGTACCAGTAGCTAAGTCCTGCACGAGACTTGTATCACGTCCACGGGCTTGGCTGATTGCCTCCTGAGTTAATCCACCACCGAGTGAGTCGGCTAGGAATGGAAGGGCTTTTGAACCAATACCACCAGCTTGGATAATACGCTGTGCGGCAGGGATTTTACTAAGTAATTTAGCAGCACCTGCACCACCAGCGATAGTAAGACCGATGTCTGTACCAACAGTAATAGGGTCTAACTCTTTACCGATTTGTCCGGCGGTGAAGTTGTCTAGTTGTTCTTGTACGTCTTTTTGCTTACCAAAGTTAGCAGCGTTCATAGTCCAACCAAAGGCTTTGTTGTTTGCAGCTTCGAGGAAGTCCCCGAAAGTACCCGTTAACTTACCTTTGTCGTTAAGGACCTTAGCGGTGTTGATAGCAACTTCGTCACCTGCTTTGGCTTTCTTAATAACGTCGTTGACATAGATACGGCGAGCGTCATCGTTCAAGCCGTCATAGATTTTAATGAAGTCATCAGCGTTTGACTCATAGTCACGTCCGGCAGATATTTTGGTTATCTTACCAAAGTCACCCATGTACTTACCAACATCCCAACCAAAGAGCTTCTTGGTTTCGGTACCATCAATAGTCAAACCCTTGAACTTGTTTGTATACTGAGGTACTTGTTGAGTAGGTGCAGGAGCTTTAGGTACAGCAATATTGTACTGCTTCGGCTGGGCAATACTTATTTGCGGTTGAGGTTGTGTTGGGGCTTTTGCTACAGTCAGTTTTTGTTGTGGCTGTGAAGCAATCCGAATACTAGGGCTTGCATTGTTAAGCACCTGTAGTCGGCGTCGTGGATCGTTCAAGTCCATTTGAGCCTCCTTTAGGCTGTGGTTTCTGCTTGTTTCTGGATTTCTGAGTTAACACCACTAAGTAGTGATTGTGCGTCTTCTGGGCTCAGACCTGCACTCTGGATGAGTTGTCCAGCAATAGCAGTCTTCATCTTAGGATCGGCATTACCTGCAACGATTTGGCTAAGAGTAGTTTTAAGTTGTTGTGTACGTTGGCTTGCAGGAGCGATACCTTCAAGAGCACCCTTGTTTTGAGCGTTCGTGTTGTATTCTGCTTGTCCACCACGGAGTTGAGCAATACGTGCGTCAAGTTGTGAGCGAAGGCTGGAAAGTTCACCAACATCTTCAGTTTCACCAAGACGACCAACGATAGAGTCCATACCTGATTTCTCAGCTTCAAATCCACCTTTTTGAGTAGATACCCATTGAGCGATTTTAGCGAGGTTGTCTTGCAGTTCAGTACCAAGATCACGGATTTGGTTTTCACCAGCTTTAGTAACGGTGTCAACATTGTTACCACGGTAAGAGCTATCGTAAGCACCTGAAGCAGCTTGTGCAGCACCAATCTTCTGGTTCTCACCTTCCACCTGTGTAGAGATGTCACCACTTTCAGTACCGAATCGGCTGTTAAGCTTCCCGGTCTGTTCAGCAGCACCAGCGTCAACTAGACCATAACGGCTGTTGAAGATGTCTTTAATTGAGTTTGCGATATTAGTAACTTCACCACGAAGTGAGCGTACTTTTGCAGCGTTTGCAGCAGCAGCTTGTGCAGCGGCGACAGCAGCAGGGTCAACGGCAGGAGCAGTGTTTACTAAACCTTGTACTTGACCACCACCACCTAGTGATAGGTTTTGACCATTTTGTGGGTTAACGGTTGGTTGCAGGTTAGGGCTTGATCCTTGGATAGATGGAGAACTACCTTGGATTGAAGCACCAGAGCCACCACCCTGAAGAAGGCTAGACGAACCTCCTTGGAGCATATAACTTGGAAACATATTTGTTTAATTCCTTTTTTTATTTTCTGAGTGTTTGTTTGTAGCGTTGGCTACTGTTCATTTAAGACGCATTGTTTTCATATATTGTATCACAAAACTCGTGAAAAGTCTAGAGGTAAATTTTAGCACTAGAGTCAAACACGTAGTGAGATTTTGGATAGTAAGCGTAAATAGTACCGAGGAGGACAAAGTTCTCGTCCACACGGTTATTGTAAATTTTGTATTTTATGGTACGACTATCAAGGTTTAGCCCGATAGACTGAGGGTTATCAATAAAGCTTGCAGTACTTGATGTAGAAGGAGCCTCACCGTCAAGTCCTAGGATAACAGTACCCAGCATGTTCATACCCATACCCCTTGAGGAGATGGTACCAATCGTTGCCGTTCCGACTGTTACGCCATCATCTTGGTAAACTGTAAAGGTTATCTGTCCAGATAGACGACGGAAGATAAGACGAAGGTCTACCCAGAACTTAGTAATGTCAGGGTTCCCTAGGTCTTGTGCTTTCGATACAATGTAAGCTTCGATTGCAGCACCATTGTCGTTATAAGTACCAGTAACACGCTTGTAGACCTGAGTACCACCATCATCTAGGAAGTAGAGGTCTTCGTTGTTGGAACTGTCAATATAACGAACCATAGCCTGTGCGTTGAAGTTTGTCCACAGTGAGTAAGCTTGGAAGCGACGATCATACGTCATAGTCTTGCTAATTGTAGAGCTACCGACAGGGTAGGCAAGGATGTACTTGTTATCAAAGTAGACACCGTTACATCGGCTGTAATACTGCTTGTTGATTGCGTCCATTGAAGGCTGAATACGGATAGACAGAACCTGTGTACGAATGGCGGTAAAGAATTGAGGTTCGTTACCAAGTACACGGTGCCCTTCACGGCTCATAAAGCTGATGTCGTTTTCGATGTTCACAACAGACTTATGCGAGACACAGCCAGTAGCGTAAGTAACAGGGGTTACAGTAGGGTTTCCTGAACTGTCAAAGGTTACTTGGAAGATCGAGCGTTCTTTAAATACGATAAGTACATCTTGGAATACACCAAGTGCGGTAATCTTATCACCATCATTTTTACGGATGTCAAGTACGTTAGCCTCTGTAAGGGCTGGGGTTCCGGCAAATACAGTAGCACCCGGTACGTTAGGGTTTCCGTTTTCAGAGTCGTTTGTAGAGTCAGGCTGTGGCTGTGTACCACCAGTCGTTACAGTGAAGTCAGCAGCGTTAGTAAGGTTAGAGATAAAGAGACGTGACGGTTGACCATCAACACCTGCGGCAATGTGCTTGTTCTGGTAATAGACAGAGAACTTAGCTTTTGGCATTGTACCGGGTCGTGTGACGGCTGATCCGTCAAAATATGCACCACCATCTGTACCATTCCATATAAACAGTTTAAGTCTGGCTTGTGTAAAGTCGGTGTCCTTTGCGGCGGTGAAGGTATCACCTGTAGCAGTTGACCAGTTACCAGAAGTACGATATTTAAGCTGTGTACCATCAATAGTCACCATGTAGTTAGATGACTCGGTAGAGAATGTTCCAAGACCCCTAGCAGCAGCTAAGGAGTTTCCGGCAGCTACATATCCAGCTCGTTTGCGGATAACACCGCCTTCATCGTACTCCATGTTCTGCATGTCGGAGAACTCTTTATTGTCAATAAGCGAAGGAGAGACTAAGTTATTTAGTCCCTTTGATGGGTTCATGACCACTAGCCTTTGTGGTGGTTTGACCTTCTTAGCCGGAATTTCGTTATTACTACGACGGCTCATTAGAAGTCTCCAGTATTTGAACCTGTTTGACTTTGGGCAGTTTTGCGACGTTTACGAGGAGAGTTAACCTGTTGGAAGGCAATGTCTTGGGAAAGTTTGTTCTGGAATATCTTTTCGTCCTGAGAAATGTCAGCGTCAGGGTTTTGCCCAAGCTTGACGTATCGCCGGGCACCAAGAGCGATAGTCATTTTATTAGGGTATGGTGTAACAACAGTTCCAGCACTGTCAAGTACAGGTGGTTTCTTCTGGTATCGAACTAGGGCAGTTGTTACGTCTGCGTCCTTAGTCTTAATAACAAATACGTCATCGGCTACCGTTTCAATCCAAGCAGCACGATCACCGTTTTCTAGGTCTTCTGCGTCATCAGGGTCAACGAGGTCGATTTCAGTCTCTACGCCATTGTTAAATTTAACGTGGGTAGGCTGTGAGTCGTCATAGTTTGTTGGTAGAGTTGCAATACCGCCAGTTACGATAAGAGTAGCGTTACCACGGGCAAATCGCCACGGGTACGCTTGGTATGCTTCTACGAGGGTCTGTTGAACAAAATCTGCACGGGGAGCACTGGTCGTTGCGTTGACTGAGCGTTCTCCAAGCAGATAAGCGAGAGTTGTGAGAATGTCTGATTGATTGATTGTTGCCATTATGCGTTGTCCTTTAGATAGTTAGCGGCGGCAATAAGTAGGTCTGGGTTATCACCGAACTTGCCAATCCCGGTGTTGCACATGTGGCAGAGGAAGCCTCTGAATTTGCCAGTTGTATGGTCGTGGTCTAGTGATAGACGACGCTTGTAATCAGTTCGTTCGGGTTGTTGACAAATGGCACAAAGATTGTTTTGTGAGTCTAGCTTATCGAAGTATTCTTCTTCGGTAACTCCGTAACGTGCCATGATTTTGGAAGCAGCATTACGACGCCAGTTCTCTTTTTCTTTATCTTTGTTTTTGTACGCCATGTCTAGTAAAGCCTTGCTATTCTATATTCAGGGAAAGCGTCATATAACTGCTTTCCAATTTTTTCTTCCAAACCTTTGTTGCGTCCACTCATTTCAACCGCTAATTCAGGGTCGAGCTTGGTCATTGCGTTATACACAGGACCAAAGAGTTTCATCGTGTTACGCATGGTTCCAGACTTGCTAGACGCATATTTATTCTCATTCTTGGTTCGGAGCTCTTTACAGGCTTCTGAGTGTTCAGTTTCCAGTGGAGCATACCAAGGCTTTAGCTCAAGTGTGAGCTTACGGATGAGACGCCATTTCTCTGGACGTGGCGTGTTCTCGATCTTTTCTATTGCTTTAAGGTATTTTTGTCGTTGTTCGGGCGTTAAGTCCATTTGTTTTCCTCCCCTGAACCCCCGAAGGGGCTCTAGGCAAGAACCAAAGGTATCTTAGAAGAATACTGAACCTTGAGCGTTTGCAAGCTGGTTGCGAGCCTCAAGAGTAACTTCTTGGATAAGTTGCTTAGCGGTGAAGTCACCAGTCTCAGCAAGGTCTTTGGTAAATGGACGACGGTAAAAGGCAGCACCCCAAGTGTCTTCAACAAGCGATAGCAAGTCAAAGCCGGGAGTAGCAGTCGTTCCGTAGTCACCTGAACGAGTCACGTGACGGTGTGGGAACAGTTTAACCATCTTAGCAGCGTCTGATTGGTAGACATCAACAGCAAGGATCAGACGACGGTCCTTGAGGTCAACTTGCTTCGTAGCACCAGAGGTAAAGCTAGAGATACGACGCTTACCCTTCATAGAAGTGTAAACAGAGTCAGCATTAGCACCTTGGTTCCACTGAGCTTCAAAAATATCGTTTAAGATAGTTTCAGTCAGAGAGACACCAGAGTAGTTAGAGGCGTTAGTCGTGATCCAGCTCTTAACACCACGAAGGCGACGAGCAGAAGCAGCACTGTTAGAAGCAACACCAGAAGCAATCGTTCCACGAATGAAAGCGAGCTCAGTGTCGTTTTTCAGAGCCTTCATTTTCTTAACTAACTCACGGCTCATGCGTTTGCCAGAAACCCTTTTGAGGTTATCTGCGTTTGCAGAACCAGTGACCTTAGCAGTTTTACTAAGGATTTGAGTGACGTTCTGAGGACGGGTTGGGTCGTTAGAAGCGTCAGCAGGAGCGTCGGCACCTTCAGCTTGGGCGTTGTCGCCTACTGCTTCAAGAGTGTCGATTGTCCATTCGTGCAGCGTGTTATTAGCAGGACCCTGCATGATACCACTCAAGAGTTGAGTATCAGTTGGTTCCAGCATGTTCATTGCGTCAAGCAATGACTCACGACGTGCTACGTCAGGATAGGTATATACGTATCCACCTACAGCCATATTTTTATTTTTCCTTTTCTTTTTATTTTTTAACGTCGGCGAACACCGATTGGTTAACTAAAATTAAATTTTTAAACTTTTCCGTCTTCGAGCCAGCCACCCATGAGTTCTTCAAAGGCACTTGTATCGTTCTTTTGTAGACGTTTTGTGAGGTTATCAGATTTAGACGAGTCTGGAGATTTTTTCTGAGTAGCCCCTTTTGTTTCAACAGCAGCATTTTTCTGAATAGTGATCGAGGTCTTAGCGGATTGGATACCTGCACTCTTATTTGTGCTTGCTACCTTGTCGAGGCTGTTACGTAGCGACTTGGCTACATTTACAGTTTCGTCGGCATTGAGCGTACCATAATAAGTATTGCGGATGGCAGCCTGTAACGCTGGGTCCTCTTTGATCTCTGGCAAAATCTTCTCTACGGTATCGAACGTGGCGGTAATCAACTTAGCGTTGTATTCCTCTACTTTGTTCTCGTAGCGTATCTGAGCCCTGATATAGTCGCCATACTCTTTAGGATCAATTTGTCCTAGGTCGTCTGGTTTAGGTGGTTCTAATGTGAACTCACCGGGATCAGCCGGAAGACTAGCTTTCCAGTCATCTGCTTCAGTTTGTGTTTCTGTGTTTGTTTGTGAAGTTGCGTCTGTCGTTTCAGTGGTTTGTTCTTCTGGGGCTTCATTCGTGCTAGGAACTGGTTCTCGGGAAAAATCCTGTTCATCGAGTCCTGCGGCGTTGTCACCTTCATAAGCACCGTCATCTTCGTCAGAGTCTGTTGGTTTTTGTGTTTTTTGTTTTGTTGGGGTACCACCACCTGTTACGCCTGTAGCGGCTGGGTCGGTTGCGGCTTTGTCGAGTTGTCCCCGTGAAGCGTATGTTTCGTGATTTTGTTCAGCTACTGCTGCGAAAATTCCGTCATTAACGGCTTCGTTGTTACCTGCATTAGGGTCCATGTTGTCTCCATGTAAGCTTATAAAAGCCTTACGTAAGTTTTTTATTTTGTGTTAGGAGTAATATAGAAGCCTACGCCACATTCGAGATTTGTACAGCCGTGGTAAATTGCTTCACCAATAGTATCTGTAGGGTCAGGAACGAGGTTTGGGTGCCTACATTCTGTATCGTTGACCGGACGTTGTTCGTCCATCTTTACGACCTCTACATTTTCATCATTTGAGTTATCTGTATTATAACTTGTTTCTTCCATAAAGTCAAGAACTTTCTTTTAAATAGGTTATTGCACTCTGTAAAATGGCTATATTCCGTAGTTGACCTATGCCCTGATTGCACCTACTGCACAGTAAGCCCCGGACTTTGCCTGTGTCATGGTCGTGGTCTACTGCAAGGTTTCTACCAGTGAGACACACCCCTTTGCATATTGCACACTTACCGTCCTGTTCTGCGAACATTTGTTCATATTCCTCTAGTGTTATCCCGTAGCGACGTTTGAGCATACAACGACGATAGGCAAGCTTGGTCTTCTCAGGGTTACGTTTATTCCACTCGTACTGAGCAGAGTACTTAGTCATCGTTTTCTTCACCAAGTTTCTGACGTAGTTTAGCCTTGCGTTGAGGACTTCCAGCAACCTGCATAGCCTTGAGCATGTGCTTATAGGCATTGAGGTCAGCAAGGGCGTTGTTGTAGCCCGTGATGTCCTTACGGTACTTGTCGGAAGTGATTTCCTTGATAATCAGGTTGATCTTCTTTGTAGCGAGTTGAGTAAACAGTTTACCCGTCGCTTGGTCAAAGAAAGCTTCAGCAGCTACAGCCTCCCGAAGTTGGTCCTGTAGCTTTTCGATTTCTTCTGTTTCAGGGTTACTGGCTTCCAGTTCCCGTTGGTGGTTGTCCATTTGTTGGTTCTCCTGTTACTGGTGGTTGTGGGTTTTCAGCGGTTGCTTGACGTGTACCTGCTTCAGCGGCTTGCGTTACAAGATCAGTGTCGTGCATTGCAGAAGGTTGAAGGTTATACATAGCTTCGATTTGAGCTTTGACATCAGGCGGTGCGTCCTTGTAGTTGAAGTTGAGCAATTCTTTCGTGTTATCGACGGGTTGCTCTTGTGGAATTTCCACAGAACTATCTAGGATATAGCGGTTAAAGTCTTTCTTAGAGTAAAGTTCAGCGGTATCTTCAAGTACTTCGTGGAAGTTAATACGAGGAACGTCAGACGGTTGCTTAAACATAGCAGCTTGTTCGTATGCAGCCTTTTGTAGACCGAGGATGTTCTGAACAAACTCATTGTTCATATCACGCTTCTCAGCCTTCGAGAGTGGTGTCATCGAGTCATCGTCAATGTCCAGCTCAAGTTCACCTTGGTAATCACTAGGCATAACGACATCAGGTACTTCTTTACCGTTTACGACACGGCGAATTTCAGAGGGTTCGTCAGCGAATTGCTGTAAGTTAGATAGCCAAATCTGACCAACGACACGCATAGACTGCTTGAAGTTATCACGGAAGAAGCCAATCTTAGTAGTAGCAGCTTCGGTAATAGTACGGACACCATAGGCGGTACCCTGCGTTTTATCGCTTGCACTGTTAGGAACACCACTTGCATACTGACTGAACGTAGCGTTTTCAATACCCTTTTCAAGCACACCCATGACGAGTGATAGCTGTTGAGGGTTTGGTTCTGGGAACTTAAACTGCTTAGGCGGTTCACCAGTAAATGTGATCTCTCCACCCGGCTCAATAACAAAGTCGTTCGTCAGTGTACTATCTTCGTACATCAGCATAGACTCAATAGAGAGGTTCCAGTTGTCTAGGTAGTGATTAAAGAGGTCGTTCGTTGCAGATTGCAGTGTACGGTTGTTCTCAAATAGAGACTCACCGAATGGGCTAAAGCTCTTGCGTCGGCAGTAGAATGGAACAACAGGATAGAAGCCGTGCCAGTATGGTACAGATGTAGGACGGATTTCCACCCAATTTGCTTCTTCGCTACCATCGGCAGCTTCACCTTCAGCATAAGTAGTAAGTTCGATACCTTTTGCGGTACGTTCGTAACACTCGTAGTAAGTAACCATATCGACTGATTCATCACGCTCAATTTCTTCCTCATTCACAACACGGTTACGTGATTGGTTTAGGAGAGTAGCGTCATCAGACTTAAAGCTAGTGTTGACTTTATCAAGATTAGAGTATATATTCTCGTCCATGTCAACTAGTGGTTTTTCACCACGGACAATTAGGTATGGTACCTTAAAGAAGCTTGGTCCATCGGCAGGGAATACGTTATAGAAGTTGATCGGCTCGAAACCGTTGTGACCCGTTTGAGTGGTCTTGACAACTACGTTTTCGTTATCCATGTTACCATCTTCGTCAAATTGACGTGCACGGGTGGTCTTTTCCTCAAATGTCCAAGGGGCGTATGCAAATCCAGTTCCGGCTACAACAGCGTCCACGAGTGGATCGAAGACACGTAGCTTCATTGGTTCCTCATCACCACACTTGTAATCGTGGTGGAGTTTGGCTTCAATACGTTGTTGACGTTCTAAGACGCCATCAGCGAGTTTCATACCCTTGACGACTTCTTCACCTTTTTCGTCAGTCTCAGTATCTTCAGCGAGTTCGTTCTTGATGTTCACGTTGAACAAAGGAACAACGTCTGACATCCTAGAGATTAAGTCCCACGCTTTACTTGCTAAGACAGGAACGTATACCTTAGATTTCCAAGGGCTAATCTTGGTTGTGTTTTGCACAGCATACATGATGTCATAGTATTTTTGAGCGTCTTCGTGCATTTTTAGAAGCTTTTGTTGACGATTCTCAAATCGTTGCTTCCAAACAGAGGCTTTCTTCTCTTGTTTTTTGGTCATTAGTATTCCTTTTTTGTTTTCGAGATTTTGGGTGTTTTTTGTCAGGACCTAAGTCTGCGTCATCTTATCCACATTATACCAGAAAAGTCAAGTATTGACAAGTCTATTTATAGTGTACATTGATGAGTTCAGAGTACACACCCATTTCGAGAACACGGTCTTTACCGATTTCCTTTGTGATGGAGGTAGCCTTTCGGACAGTTCCGAACTTGTTTGCTCGTTCGTAGTCATCATCAGCGGTGGTGTAGAGTCGAATGTGACACTTGTTCACTTCGTCATCGGCACCATATAGAGGCGACTCAAAATCAGGCGTTGATACTAGCACCGAGCCGCCGGGTGCTAAGACTTTATCAATGAGGCTTAAACATAGTTGTACGTCTTTAACATGCTCAATGATTTCAAAGAAGCTTATGACTTCAAACTTGCGTCCTTCTTCGGCGAACTTGGCAAGCCATTCTTCGACAGTCCCCTGATGGAAGTCAGCTCTGACGTTGAAAGTCGTAGCTCGTTCTTTGGCAATGTCAATCCCTTCTTGTGTGAGATCAACACCAGTGACGGTGAGTCCGAGTTGGTGTCCCACTGAGAGTGCGAACGAACCATCAAGACACCCAAGATCAAGGAGAGTTTTAGCTTCCAGTTCTTCAATCTTGTCAAAAGCCCACCCGAAACGGGGGATGACTTCGTTGACTGTGGTACAGAGTTTCTCTGGGATTGGTTCAAAGTTGTGGTGTTCGTAGAATTCTTCATAGTTCTCCATATCGAATTTAGTGTCGTGTTTAGTTGGATCACCTACCATCATGATAGCTTCTCCTTAATAACTGCGTCCCATTGCTTGGCAACATCGGACCAGTCAGAGTTTTCCACAGGTTTGCCCGTTTTTTCCTCAAGCAATGCTGAGACTACAGCTTCGACAAACTTCTTCTGCTTGTACTGATCTGTGTATATCTTACGGGTTTTAATTTGTGTTCCACACTGGACAGTTTCTGCTAAAGCTGCTACGTTGGTCGTAACAGGATAACAGCCAGCCTCTTGTGCTTTGAGTGCGGTTATACAGTGGATTTCTGGGAACTCAGTAGGGTAAGCCCATACTTGAGTCTGTTTCATAGCCTTAGCTAGTTCTTCGTGCGAAACCCTGCCATGTACAGTAACACCCTTGTCAGCCAGTTCAGCGAACCGTTGTTCCATTCGCTCGTAGAAATCATCCTCACCCTGTAGGGCGACCCATGACTCCCAACCGTAATAGACATCGAGGGTTGCTTCGGGAACTTGTTCTTTGATAGACTCCCACATGTCGAGCAAACACTCCAGCCCACGGTAGTAGGCTGAGAAGTATCCGACGCTGTATTTTCGTTTTTCATTAGTGACTCCTTTAGTCATTGTCCTTCTCCATATCATCTTTTTCTTTTTTGTTGCAAATAAGTACACCAGTAGTCAGGACTGAACCTGCGACAGATGTAGCGTTAGTAATAGCTTGTCGAATAACCATGACTGGATCAATGACACCGTGTTCCTTCAGGTCCACAAGTTTCATGTCACCCATCACGTCAAAGCCTTTTCCAAACTCTTTCAGTTGGTCTAGGCGGATACCTGCACGTTCACCTGCGTTTTGCATGAGAATACGGAATGGTTGTTCAAGTACCTCACGTAATAGCTCTGTGCCATCATCTGAGCCCTCTAGAAGCCTTGCAAGCTCAATATAGGTAGTTCCACCACCCGGCACGATTCCGTCCTTTAGAGCGGCTTCTGTGGCTGCAACTGCGTCATCAACTAAGTACTTTCGTTCTTCGGCTTCCATTTCAGTGTTTCCACCAACACGGATTTGACCGACTTTAGCGTGAAGTTGTGCGATACGCTTTTCGATTTTCTCTTTGTCGAATTGACTTTTAGCTAGTTTTAGTTTGCCTTCAAGGTCTTTGATGTACTCCTTTACGTCTGAACCGCCAGTAATGACAGTTTCACCCGGAGTAATAACAATTTCCTTACAAGTACCAAGATCGGCGACTGTCAGGCTATCAACTTTCTTTGGGAGGTTGTTTCCGACAGCCTCGGTCCCAACGACAGCGGCAAAGTCTTTCATCAGTTCAACACGGTTATCACCAAAGCCCGGTGCCTTGACACCGATAATAGCGAAGTCTTGGAACATAGATTTTAGTGCTGCGTCGAGTAAGTCATTCTTAAAGTCGTTACAGACAATCACAAGTGCGTCGTGTTTACCACCATCATAGATTTCTTGGATAAGTGGACGAACATCTTTTTCAGATAGGGTATTGTGTGCAACAAGTATTGCAGGATTTTCTAGGGTTGTGGTTTGGGTACGGGCTTCAGTAACCTGCATGGGGTTAATAAATCCACGGTCAATAGTGTAGCCTTCGACGATTTCATATTCAGTTTCGGGCTTAGTACCGATTTCCACAACGACCATTCCATCTTTACCGAGGACGTGGTACATGTGACCAACCTGCTTACCTACTTCTTGGTCTTCACTAGAGATAGTAGCGATTTCAATAGTCTGCTTCTCAGTTTCAATGGGGGTTGACAAATCTTTCAAAATGTTTAATGCTTGTTCTGCTGCGAGATCAAGTTCACGACGAAGTACCATAGCGTTCTTGCCGTTCTTGATTTTCTCCATACCTTTATCCATAAGGTGATAAGCAAGGATTGTACTAGAGGTAGTACCGTCACCTACGTTATCGTTGGTCTTGCTTGAGCTTGCTTTAATCATCTCAATACCAACCTGAGCACCGGGGCTTGCGGCGTCTACGTTTTCAATAGACTTAGCGACAGTCACACCGTCGTGCGTTACGATAGGTTCACCATAAGCTTGAATGACGGCGTTGTTTCCTTTCGGACCGAGAGTAGTAGACACAGCGTCATACAATAGATGGGCACCTTCTAGTAGCTGTTCTTTGGCGTCATTGCCAGTAATGATGAGTTTCTTCATTAAAACTGCTCCTTCTTAATTCCGTTACCGATGATTGCAAACTTGTCGTCAGCAACTTTAGGGTACAGGTCACGGTGATATTTAGTTTTCACAAGGTAGGTTACATCTGGGTAATCTTTAATCAGGGCTTCGGGTAGTACATCGTGAATGTCAGCAAGTTTAACCTTAGCGTTAATTCGTTCTAGGTACTGCGGTGCCCTCCATGAGATAAAGATGTTGAAGTGGTCACGAGTATCAATCTCTTTCCAAGGCTTCCATCGTACTGATCCTTCTACTCCACCGTTCCTGCCGTCAGATTCAAAGGTTGTCATACGCTCAGTAACTTCACCATAGATAGTGACATGGTAGCCAAGCTTAGCAAGTTCGGGTGCGAGGTAAACAATAGCTTCCTCTGATCCACCCATACCCTTGTTGAGTGTGTGCGGTCCCCATTCTTCGTAGCCTTGACCACAGAAGATAACAATGGATTTTTCAGTCCATGAAGTTGGAACTGTAGCAATGTTGCGGAGTTGAAGAATACGTTTGTCGTAACGGATGGCGTCACACAGTGCTTCGTATAGTGATTGGTCATTATGGAAGAATTTACGGATTTTCGGTAGCAAGTTAACAAATGCTTCAGCGTCAGCCTGTTCATAAAAGTCGGGTAGAATATCCTGTACTTCTGGTAGGTGTTGAACTTTTCGGATTTGTTGCAGTGCTTCGTTGTATCGTTCGAGCATAAAGAGACATCGAGCGGCAATCAAACTAGCACGGTCACGTGAACTAGGGTCCCACACCGAGAGAGTCTCAGGGTCTGGTTTGCTTTCCGATACCTTCACCCACTCAAGGGCTTCCAAGTAGTTATCCTGATCGGCTTCATACTGAGCGAGTAGCCAGTAAGCCATAGGATATTCAGGTTTAAGAGTTGCACACTTGGTAGCGTATTCAAGAGCAAGGTCAAACTTGCCAAGGTGATAAGCACACTCAGATAGTAGACCGAGGGTACGGTAAACGTCTTCTATACTTCCACCAACTTCTAGGTAATCTGTCAATAGTTGTCCGGCTTTTTCATAGTCTTTGCCAGTGAAATATGACATACCCAAATAATGTAGGTATCTTGGGTCTTTCGTTTCAGCATAGGCTTCTTCTAGGATAAGGTGGTTGCGTTCGTATGAGCCTTTAGCGTCTTCGATAGTAGCGTTGTGCTTGACTTCAAAGTTGACTTTGTGCGTTACTACCTTTTCATCAGAGATACAGGTTTCGTGAACCCATCCTCTCCATTCGTAGCCTCTACCTAACCTTACAAGCCTCTCACGCCAGTGTCGGGTAATACAATTTCCTTGATCGTCCTGCATGTAGTTGTATGGCATGAAAATAGCGTCTATACCATTTTCTTCAGCTATGTCAACTAGTTGTGGAATAGCTCGGAAATCAAAGCTATCGTCAGCGTCAAGCCAGAAAAAGAAGTCTGTGTCGCATAGAGCGAGTGAGACATTACGTGCCTCGTCAAAACGGTTGTTCCATTGACGATACTTCAAGTTAACCTTAGCGTCAGGGAAGTTCTTCTTCAATTTGTTGTATGTTGGTTTGTCAGATACGACCACGTTTAGTTGGTCGAAGTAATCAAAGGCTTGTGACAGGAGAATTTCTACCTGCTCAAATTCATCTTTGACAATCATTGATAGGGCTACTGTGCTCATAATTCTATTTCCTCAATCTTTACTATTCCGTAGTCGCCGTTGATAGTAGCGTCATCACCGGGGGTACCACCGATAGTAATTTTCATATTGTTTACATTACATCCAGCACTGTAAAGTGCTTCCTGAAGTGCATTGACTGCATTGGTTATTTCTGGGTTTACCCATTGGTCTTCAGGTCCCAAGTCGATTAGTAAGTGGTCTTCACTCGTGTCAGGTTCCATGCTTATTCCTCATCTCTTTTTTTACGTGCTTCGTTTACAAAGCGGTTTACTATTTTCAGCGAACGGTGGTATCGTTTAAGATCACCTACTGCTTTACCGAAACGCCAGTCCTGTTCAAGCTGTGGTATTTTGTCTGAGTAGATAAATACACATACTTCACGTTTGTAATCGTTAGGGTCCTGCACCGAACCTACAAGCTTATGACCTGAGAAGTGCAGGAAAGCAGCGTATGGGGTGTCCGAAGTTTTATACGGCTCAAGGTTAGTTGAGGGCTCGTCCTGTGTCGGGGTCATAATCTCGTTTCCTTTTTTCTTTCTTAATTGGTTTTGCTTTATCCAACGCCATGTACCTAATTGCGTCCATTGCGTGGTTAAAATCATCTTCTGGAGTATTCAATATCGTGCCATCTGATGTGCGTTCAAATGAATACCTCTGGAATTCTTTAATGGTGTTTTTACATGAGGCGTGGACAAACAGTTTAGGTTTACCACTACCCTCACGAACAGTTAATAGTGCACGGACCTCTTTAATACCTGCGTAAATAGAGTCGGCACCCTTCTTTGATGGACTAATGCGGAAGCGGCGTGAACGTAAGAACTCCATCTCGAACTTACCTCGGGAGTCACCGATGATACGGGTGTACATGTCGTAGCCCATCTTATCTCGGAGGATTTCTACAAGCTGGTCAGGTTTAGTGTCTGGTTTGTAGAACTCATCGAAAATCCACCAGTTACCGGCGTAGTCGATACGGATAAAAATTGCAGCGGTAGGGTCTGTCATACCAAAGTCGATAGCCAGATTGAGTGTGCCTTCACGTGGGATCAAGTTCTGATCGGTGAAGACGTGGGTATCGTAGTCAAAGTCAGCATATACTAACTGAGTAGGGTTAACGAACTCAGCCATCCACTCCTGATTAAACTGGTCAAGCTTACCTTCTTTTTCATACTCTGATCGAGCTTCTTCAAACTCGGTATTAGTAAAGTACGGATTGTCAAGTGCGGTAGCGTGAGAGAAGAAGTAGCGTTCTGGGTCTAGTTTTGCGTTCTGAATAAGGTCATAGAAGTGGTTCTGAATACCATTAGGCGTAGAAATGAAAACAGCCCAACCGTTGCGGTCTGCAAGTGCCGGGCGAACAATAGTGTCATAGAGGTATTTACCATCACTCATGAAGGCGTACTCATCCATGACAGCACCACAAATACCAGTACCACGGAGAGAGTCAGGGTTATCAGCACCCTTTAGTTCGATACGAGTAGGAGGTAATTCAGGGTCGTGATTGATAAGAAGTTTGCCGGAAGTGGTTTCAATTTCCATTCCAGACAGGTGATCGAACGTAATAGATAGTTCTTGTTCGTTAAACGTCATAAAGTCACCCTTATACGTCTTACAAATATCACGCCAGTAGATTGACTTTGCCTGTTTATATGTTGGGGCAATGATATAGTACGTCCCTTGACGTAACATACCTTCCAAAACTACCTTTTCCCAGACGGCGACAGACTTACCCGTTCGACGACCCCAGTTCAGCACCTTATAACGGTGCGTATCAGACAGGAATTCGGCTTGTTTTGCGTGGGGGTTTGGGAGTAAGAGTGCCATTTTTCATTTTGAAGCGAGAGCTTCGAGTACATTTTTGTTTTATTCGATTTGATACCAGTATAGCACAGATTTGACAAAATGTCAAGAGGTTAATTCAAGTCAAAAATAAAAGACTCCGCTAAGAGTCTTCTAAAAAGGAGGGCAATTTTGGGTGAGAATTCCGATTTCTCGGGTAACTCACATGATCTCCCTCTGCACTAATTCAACGTTTATTTGCATTGTTTAGTTTGGGGTTTAGGGAGATTGCTACAGACTTTACGCCACGTTATCCTTGGTTACTGTCACGTGTACGTTCCCTCATCGGGTAAATCCATAGGTCCTAGCCGTGCAGCCAGCTTATTGAACGACCAAAATTGTGAAAGCGACACTACCTTGCGAGTAGTCTATATCATACTAGCATAAGCGAGTTAATTTGTCAAGTACTTTTTTGGCTCTCTCGGATGGGGTCGAACCACCATAACAAGCTTCAAAGGCTTGCGTCCTACCATTAGACGACAAGAGAATATGGCTGGATCGCTGGGGGTCGAACCCAGAACCGCCGCATTAACAGTGCGGTGCTCTACCATTGAGCTACAATCCATTATTGGTCCGATAGGGGAGAATTGAACTCACCATCTTCGCCTTCACAAGACGACGTGCTAACCATTACACTACTATTGGGATATGGCGTCCACAACGGGAATTGAACCCGTGATACTACCGTGACAGGGTAGCGTATTAACCGCTATACTATATGGACATTTGGTGAAGTAGGAAGGACTCGAACCTTCGCCTTCGGTTTTACAGACCGTCGTGCAACCTTTGCTCTACAACTTATTTGGTCAAGGTGAGTGGAGTTGAACCACCGACTGAGGTATCCAAGACCCCCATGTTACCGTTACACTACACCAAGATATATAAAAAGCCCCTCAGATGGGGGCTTATAGTAATTTTGTAATTTGTTTATATACTAAACACCAGCCCCATCGGAATGTGGATCATAATTCTGCGGTTGGTGTTGGTTGAAATTACTCATAGTTTTGTTTGCGACGCCTAGTTTTACTTTTCAGGTTTGCGTTATAGAGTGCATAGACAAAGAACACTAGGAAAGAAATCGTATTTACATACTAGCATACTTCTTATGTTTTGTCAAGTGCAGAAATAAACTATAAGCGTTTTTGGCTGTTATTAGTGGTGGTACAACTTAGTAACCTTGGTGTACTTCGTTGGCAATTTGCAGTTTCCACGCTTTCAAGCCTGTGACTCTAAACACTCGTAAATTCGCTCAAAGGATACCACTCCTTGTCTTGCTTCACCAGTCTAGTCGGTACGATACTGCTTATAGCTTGTTTCTAAACTTAGTGCAACCGTCAGGGCTCGAACCTGAACCTCATATCCCCTAGCCGGGGGTGTGAACTAACCATTACACCACAGTTGCTTAGAGGTCTTTTTTCTCATGCCTGAGACTATAGGTAAACTGGTAATTACTCCAGTCGTTAAAGACCGTAACCTGTATTCAATATAGCACAAGCAGGATAAAAAGTCAATAGAGAAAACCCCCGTCACGGGACAGGGGCAGGAGAAAAGCCACGAAGGTCTAGGACCATCACGACTCTTGCATTATAACATAACCTTTACGATTATGCAAGCTTTTATTGACATCCCTCACAAGCGAGAGCGTCAGATGGGTCAACCGGGGCGTCAACCGAGGTACCTTCGAGGGCACTAACCAAGGCACCGATATTGAAACCTGTGATTACCTTTTCGCCTACAACTGTGACCGGGACCATCATACGACCAGAAAGCTGGATGACTTTATCCATGAGCGACGGGTCAGAGTCAACGTCCTTCTCAATATATTCGATGTTCTTGTTTGTCATGTATGCTTTCATCATCTTGCATGGTGCACAAGTTGATCGAGTGTAGATTTCTACTGTCATTTGATTTATTCCTTCTTTTGTGTTTTAGTTTGTGCATGAACCCATAGTCCCCCCTCTTATCCCGTGAAGGAATGGGGAAGCAGAGCAACCGCCAGACCGGGGGATAATTCGGGAGTTTGATCTTCAATTAGTTTAACAAATACTCAAGGCGTAAGCTGGTATGTTTAAATTGGTTGACTTCGCTTACTTCTACGCTGGGGGGTTATCTAGGAGCGTAGCCCGTGAACCTTGTTTGTTAAAAGTGTTTGTCTTGCCTTTGACCATCCGGGCTGCGAGCCCCTTCACTTGCCGTCGGTGATACCTAGAGATCAGAGCGACGATTTAGCCAAAGTTGGGAGTTGTAGGTTTTTTTTATCGTACCAGTCAAGCTGGGTTTGGAGGCTTCCTAAAAACCACGCTGTTGAAGATGTTTGTTTCCTGCGAGAGGAAGGTATTTTGCACTCTAAAACGCATAAATACTGTATCAATACTAGCACAAAACGCTTATTTTTACAAGTACGATTATGCTTGACATTAGTGGGTGAAAGTGGTACAATGAGTTAGCACTATCAGATCCTATATATCTCTACTCCTTGGTCGGGCTGTAGCGATTGGGACTCCGTAACAGGAAAGACCAGCCACCCATCAGGGTGGTTTTTATTTAAGCTCGTGCATTTTACTATTGACTTTTACGCTTATGTTTGATACAATTATTAGTAGAAGATGAAACAGAAATGTTTCCGGAACTCGTTCCGTAGGGCACCTTCCTAACTTCGCAAAAACACACATGAGGTCGTAAGACCAATACAAAAACTCCCAGTCTCGTGGTCCGAATTTAACTCCCGAGCCTAGTTGCCAGACCTAGACAAACACTGGTTCCTAAGTTATAGATCATACGTAAATTTATAACTCTCTACAAAGCAAGCTTGTTCTTGCGTATAAACAAAAAGAAAGAAATAATATGGCAAAAAATAGCACATATACCCCTGCTTCGACGAACCCTAACAACGCTCGAACACTTATTTTAGATAGCCACAGCGAGGCTAATAACGCAATCGTTGCTGATCCTGTAACAGCTCGACGTACCGACGTTGACAAAGGTGCTGAAACACAAGCAGCTTACAACCTCCGTGTCAGTCCCGGCACTCAACCAGTCCAGCCCGGACCAACTAAAAGCTACTTAGGAAAAAACCTCTAATGGGTATTCTTAACCGTAAGAAGACTGACACTAAGCCAGTCGAGGAACCTAAAGAGTTCGTACACCCTGGCGAACGCTTCTACTCAGCAGAAGAAATCCAACGCAAAGAAGGCGAGTCTCAGGCTGATTATAACGCTCGTATACCTGTAGGTGTCCAGCCTATCGTTCCTGTAGCTGATAAAGACTACCTCGGACGACCACGAGCCTAGTATGGAGAAAAGCCCGGAACCATCATCCTTAGAAGGGCAGCTAACTTTATTCGAGGTTAGGACTTTCTTAGGTAGGACCGTGCTGATACTGGATAACATCTGCTATCCTCAGTTTACTTTAGAGGAAGAAGATGGAACGCCGGAACCTCTTATCGGCTAAGAATGGATGGCTTGCTATTGGAGCAGGTGTCCTAGCGTATGAGATACTCTGTCCTGAAGGAGAACTACTCTCAGAGGGCGTAGACAGGGGTTTAGAGAAACATCCTACCCTCACACGCCTTGCAATAGGTGCCACGGCTCTACATCTACTTAATATGCTTCCTGAACAGTACGATCCATTCCATAGGCTCTCACACATCATAGGAAAATAGTTTATAATAAATAAGACCCCTTCAGGCACCTGTGGGGGTCATTTTATATGTTCGCTACACTCCCTTAAATGCAGACTTAGGGATCAACTTTACGTTAGGAATGAGACATTTCTTTTGGCGTTAAATAATTGCAAGATCTGTTTATTCGTATCATTCATATATATTAATCGTATCAATGTGATACGATTACTGACTCATCCTCATTCTGTTTTCATATAGAATACAATACGTACCATAGTCCGTATGCAGACAGAATATATTTTCTCCCCTATAGATACCTTGGTGATATGGTACCACAAGAGTTTTAGGACGCTTCATAGGGCTCTCCTAAATTTATTTTACTCCCGTTTTTATTGTATGGGTACCCTTTACGGGCGTAGCCCTTGTTCTAAAAAGAACTTTTGTATTTGTTATGTTTATACATGGGGGTCCCGATTTTCTATACTAGGGTGGATGGGACCCAATGGATTCTGGGGGTGTGGGTCACTCAAGCCCCACGATCATATAATATGCAAAAACCACGTCACCCCTGTTATCTTACGTCGCACAATATATGTTGTACGACACAAGGTCTATATATCCCCATCTATCTGGGCTGGTGTCAAGTAATGATTGCCCAGCTTCACCCCTGTTAAGTCTAATGATACGTGTACAGTCCTTGACAGTTGTTCGTCTTTATGTCCTGCTTTGCCTTCTGTTCGATCTATGATGTCTTGGCTTGCTTTTAGAGCGATATTTTCGTTGTCACTATCCACCAATGACACTATGCGTTCCTTTGCCTTCTTAATGGCTGAAGCCTTATAGATCATAACGCTAGGTTTTGTCAATAGTTTACTAGCTTCATTCTTGGCTACTATTCTATTGTTTGTTTGATGTGTTTCTATATACGCTTGTGTTTGACTCATACCCGGATTAGCTAATAGTTTGTCTACCATTGCTTTGGTGTTTGGCTTAATGCGTAATTGTTTGGCTAACTTGGTGTTCTTGTCTTCGGCGGTTAATTTCGGGGCATTACCTGTCTTTTTGTTCTTGCCACGATCTACCCGGTTATTGTTCTTTACTGGCATAATGTGTTTGTTTTCTTCCTTATATACTCCCATTATACCACACAACCTATATACTTGTCAAGCATTATCACCCCTGTTATTCAATAGTTATCCACAGCTTAATTAAATAATCTTCACAAAATGTATTGACATTATCGTTACCGCTTGCTATGATAGGGACAGTCAAGACGACGACACGAAGCAACAAGCACAATTAGCAGCACGAGTCGCAATCGCTCTAGACAAAGCAATAAGTAAACGAAGCAATAAGGAGCAATCTAATGCAAACAATAGAATACGGATACGGTCACACTAAAGAAGCCGCAAAGCTTGTACGTGAGGCACTAAACGAAGGTCTAAAGCGTGATATTAAGCCATTCGGTCTTAAAATATCAGTACGCAAGGCAGATAGTGGTTATGGTGGTCCACGTGTAGAGATCACTACCAATCTAATCCAATTAGACAAGCGTTACGAGTATATTGTAAACAGTGACGGCTCTGGTATCGGTGACGGTCCCGGCAAGCTTGAAAGTAAGCCAGTAAGTGAATTTACTTACGGACGACCACACCACACCGCACGGCTAGTCACGCCAGAAGTAACAGAAAAACTAAATAGCCACATTAAATCTATTCTGTCAAAGTTTGGCAAGGATAACGATGACGCTATGACTGACTACTTCGACAACACTATGCCCCTATTCTACGGCGTAAGCTATAAGGAGGCAAAGTAATGGAAACTCTCAAAGGGACCATATTTTACGCCAGTGCTAAGGCAATGCGTGAAAGACTATACAAAGAAGGGCAGCACGTTACAATCACATCATACCGCAATTATCGACATTATACAGATAACTTTGTGGAGGTCAATTTGACCAGCGATCCAACTTGCTACATTCATTTAACATTAGACGAGGAGAAAAAGTAATGAAAGCATTAGTAATCATCTGGGCGGCGGTAGCAATCACCGCCCTAGGCACGGGGACATACGTCAACGCAGCCATTAACGAAAGAGTTGCTCAATCCCAAGCGGAACAACTACAGCCAGCAGCAACAGCACAGCAAATCCAGCCAGCCGGGACTATAGAAATTAAAACCTATAACCCACAGCAGACCATAAACGGAAAGGAATTGCAAGGTAACTAATATGTTGATAATGGGATTGGTTTGTCTGGTGCTTTTCCTAGTATTCACGGAGCCAGACAAGAAAACTAAACGCAAGAAGAAAGAAGTACAAAATGGCTAAATCACTAAATCAGCTAATCATCATGGGCAACGTAACACGGACCCCAGACATCAAGCAAACACCATCAGGCAATAGCGTTGTATCATTCAGCCTAGCCCTCAACCGTTCATACAAGGACGCACAGGACCAGTGGCAAGAGGCAACAGACTATGTGGACGTAGTAGCATGGGGTAAGCTTGCCGATCAAGTAGCAGAACGCCTAGACACAGGCAGCCGAGCACTCGTCAGTGGACGCCTTCAAAGCCGTTCATGGGAAGACAAAGACACAGGTGCAAAGCGTAGCAAGTTGGAAGTACTAGCACAAGATGTCACATTCCTAGACGCAGCAGATAAGATTGAAATAACTCAGGGCTAGACATGTGGCAGAGAATATTTCATAAAATGGGATGGTGTCACAAAGCATTACTAGGCTACAGGTGTCATGGACGACCTGGGGAGTGTGAATAATGGGATTTGCACACTCAGACACATTCGCCGAAATGTACGATGAGATCAAAGGCTTTATACCAGAGGCAAACCGCCGGGAAGTCGCAACGATCATATTCGACAAAGCAGGTGAATTAGACACAGACGATTGGGACGGCAGCACTAATCTTGAAAAAGATGGTGGTATCAACCAAGACTTAGATACGTAAAAAAAGCACTTGCTTTTTCATACCGTTTGTGCTATATTGAGAGTAGGTTAAAAACTACTCTCTTTTTAGATAGTAGAGCCAAAATAAAAACAGGAGAAAACATGCCAGAACTAAAGTTCCCGGGCGGTCAAGTTGTCAGCGTAGAGTTTGACGATGTAGCCCACTCGTATGTAATTGCCCATAAACTCGCAGATGGACAATTCACAGACACACGACCAACACACGGAGCCACGGCACCGCTTGAGGTTGTTCCTAAGCCATTCTTAACCCCTTGGGGATCAAAGACGGGTGTAGAGGCTATAATTGAGACGTTTAACAACAGCCCCGAGCTTATTAACATATTGCCGCAGTTCTACAAAGACAAAGAGGCTATGGAGAATAACGAGCGTTATATTGACGAGAAGGGCAAAGATAAGCCCGTATGTTCAGAGTATAAATTCAAAAAGCAATATCCGTGGTTTTCTAAGGCTAAAGCAGCTTATAAAGATAAGTCTACCGAAGGTAAAGAACTAGGCTCATGGCTACACTCTAGCATTGAGAACTTTTACCGATCAGAACGTAAAACATTGCCGATCATCACACCAGAGGTTGAGGGTATGTGGGATAGCTTTATCATGTTTGATAACTTTTTCAAGCCCAAAGCCGAAGAACTGGAATTCATTGTCTATTCACTTATGTTTGGTTACTCAGGACAGGGCGACTTCAAGGGTCACATGTCCGGCAAGTACTGCATAGGTGACTGGAAGTCCACTAACAGGTCAGATAGTAACGCCGACGGTATATCAGTCGAGTACTTCTTTCAGGTTGGTGGACTAGCACAGGCAGAATTCGAGCGAACAGGTAAATGGGTCGATGATCTGTTTATAGCGAACTTTGATAAAAAAGGAGGAGAGCCAAGAGTAATATGGGCAAGTGAATTCGGAGCCAGCCCACAAGACTGTGCCCGTGCATACATAAGCTGTTTTAATAACTATCACACCATAAAAGAGTGGGATTACAAATTTAGCAAACGCTAGGAGAAAAAACTATGAAACTATTCAAACGATCAAACAAATTAGCAAAGCGTATCGAGTCACTTGAAAACTACCTTGGTGTATTCTATCACGTAGACTCTGACGGCTACAACGAACACAAGCAAGATGGTGATGACAAGTGGACCCTACTTGGTAAACTTGACCAACGTATCAAAGACTTGGAAGAAGACAAAAAGAAAGGCAAGAAATAATGTCAAAGCAACTATATGAAGTTGGTGACAGCATTGACGGACTCGAAGTCGTCGCAGTTACCTACAGTGAAACACCCGAGGGAGAACGTGAAAACTTCTCTTACACAGTAAAAAGCCCAGAGGACATTGAACGTCCAGAAACGGAGACAGAATAATGGGATCTGAAGAAGGTACACCCAACGCTGATAACCTGATCGAGCTACGTGCTGATCTCGCAGAGGTTATCAAAAAGGCTCAAAAAGCCCAAGAAACTATGGTAGCACCCGGAGTGCAGGAACATATCCTAGCTATCAGACACCTAGAAGACGCTCGTATGCGTTTTGGTGTAGCACTCGCTTATGTAAACGGTAAAGACCCATTGGAGAATAAATAACATGGATGGTCCATTTGAACAAACAGCAAAAGCCGACTACGGCACCGTAGCAGCTAAACAATCACCACTAACAGCCCTCTTAGACTCACAGGAAAAGACCGCACATCTATTGCAGGTATTATCTGAGAGACTTTTACCAGTCGCAAATCCTACCCCAACCGACAAAGCAGCATTGAATGGTGATCATGGCTACCACATCGAGACAGCAGTGTACAAACAGCGTGAAATCAATGACGCTATCAGCTACATCATCGACAGCGTAGTAATCTAACCAGAACAGGAAAACAAAAATATGTCAACATTTACAGTAAAAAGCACCATGCCTACAGGCAAAGCGAACGAGAAATTCGGGAAAGAGTTCTATGTTCAGTTCGATGAGTCTGAGCAAGCCTTCCCACTCTGGTTCAAGGAAGCCCCGGCAGTAGGCAAAGAGATTGACGGAGAGATCAAGGACGGTAAGTTCAAGAAAATCCGTAAAGAGTGGAACCCTAACGCCAGCAACGACGGTGACAAGACACCAGCCCCAGCACGTACACCATACAAAGACAATTCAGATGGTATGCGACAGGGTATGTGTTTCAACAACGCAGCTAACTTTGTTAACACACTCGTATTCGAGAAAACACTAACGGACCGTGAATGGGCAGACCTCACATTCGCATACGCCCAAGCACTCTACCTTAAAGGTGATCTGAATGTTCCTGTTGAAGGCTCACAAGAGGAAGCAAAAGACCCGATTGAAACTGTCAAAGAAGTCTTTGGTGGTGGAACGAAATTGGTAACACCTCGTGGAAACTGATGAGATTATAGCCCAGCTTGATAACTTTCAGGCTAGGTTATTCATCCGACGTAATGGGCAGGTTGAGCCAGCCGATCCGAACACTCTAGCAAATAACCTTTTACTTATCCGTGGTCTATTGATCCAGTTAGTAGATAAGGTTGCAGAGTCAGAGTCAATCTATCGTAAAACAAAAGCAGCAAGGTTCGATAGTTTCCTAACAGCACATAAGCCCGGCGAGAAAGCAATTAGCAAATCAGCCGCTATGGATAAGCTAGACATGGAAGACGACCTTATTGACATGAAGATAGGATCAGAACGTGTTAAAAACTATATGAAATATGTTGATGGACTCTGTACGTCTATCCAATCAGTCCTCAAGGTACAGTCGAGTTCTGAAAAATCCCAATACTAACATGAACAGTCTAGAAAGGCTTAAGCTTTACTATGAAGCCCACCCAAACGAAAAAACCCGTTTCAAACGTGAAAGACCTGTTCGCAAATCCTCAAGAGGAAAACGTACCGCAAAATGATATTACATTCCTGTCCGATTATGAAGAACAGGCTATGGAGTACATTAAAAATGAAGGCAAGTATCTAGGCGTTTCGACAGGCTACAAGAGTATTGACGCACTGATGGGATCATTCCTACCCGGCGAAATACTGACTCTGGGTGGTGATACAGGACATGGTAAGTCAATTCTTGCTATGAATATAGCACAGAACGCATATAAGCAAACTATGCAGCCCGTCCTATTCGTTAACCTAGAGCTTACGATGGAACAAGCAGTCCAGCGTTTCTACAACCTAGCGGGAAAAGACCACGACTACGCAGGTATCATGGTCCAGACACAGCTCGACATCAACTATACAGATATAGATAACCTGATGGCACGAGCGAAGGAAGAAGACGTATGTCTTGTGGTCGTTGACCACTTGCACTTCTTCGATGACTCCATTGGTGACAATGCAGCAGCAGCTATCACACGGATCATGAAATACTTTAAGCGTTGTGCTATGAAGCACCAGCTACCAGTCCTATTACTTAGTCATGTGACCCCCCAAACAAGAGTGACAGCCCAAGGGATAGAGATTATACGCCCGGACCTTCACAGCTTTAAGAACAGCCGAAGTATTCAACAGGTGTCAGACATGGTTGCATTTGTATTCCGTGACCCGAAAGACACACACAAAATAGACTTCTACATGAGGAAGAACCGTTCCCGTCCACTGGAACCAGAAGCCGTTCAATTAACACAAAAATCGTGGAAGATAGAGGATGACCCAACATGGCAGCCAAAAAACTTACCGCCGCTTGGCGGATACTAACCGTAGGCAGGTCGCTAGAAGCTAAGATGAAGCTTATGCTATTCATCCGTGACTACTACGCACAACTAGCCAATGAAATTGATGAAATGTCAATAAAAGTAGGAGAGGTTAAGACCCTCGAAGCAGTACGATCAGTTGTTGATACAAAGATTGAGGAAAACAAGAATGAACCAACAAGCGTTTAGTGTCATGCTTGCCTATCATTTTAGGCACCTGACACACCCCACTACCCGACGTTTTCGTAAGGCACGTAAAGCAGAGCGTCAGAACCGACGTATAGGACGATTACACAATGGCAGGAAATAAAGAAGGGGCTCGTAAAGCCCGTGAAAAAAACTTAGCAAAAGACCCAGACTTCTATAAGAATATCGGTGGTCAGTCATGGAAGAACCCGGACCGATCACACGAGACTGGATTTGCACTATTACCGAAGGAAAAACACCTTGAGCTTAGCAAAAAAGGCGGTCAAAAAACCAAAGAAGATTACAAGCCTACCCAAACTAAAAGCCTCAGTACAGGCACTGGCGAATAAATATGCAAGATTACGGGACTGTTTTGGAGATAGTGGAACGACCTGTATATCATGTGGAGTATGGCACCCTTTTGAGAAGCTTGATGGCGGTCACTTTATACCGACGACCTACTCCTCAACTCGTTTTGACGAGAGAAATATCAATGCCCAATGCCACAAGTGCAACCGTTTCTTACATGGTGATCCCCGGCGATACTTTAGAGGAATGGAAGCAAAGTATGGCAGAGATGTCGTTGATGATCTTGAAGCCATTGCAGGTCCGAAAAAGTGGACCCGTGAAGAACTCGAAGATATACGACGCTATTATCGTGGAAAAATAAACGATATTCTAGCCGGAAATGACCCAAATCCAAAGAAAAATACCTCTGTTATAAGCATTTTCACCCCCCAATAGTATTGACAAAGCACTACCGCTTTGCTATAATGTTGTTCAGAAGTTAAAACTCCCAAGTCTTAACTTCAAACAAACGTCATAAACAATCTAAAAAGGAGAAAAGAAAATGACAAAAATAGAAACAGTAGTAAGCTTTTTAAGCCTGTGGGTCGCTCGGTTCGCCCTTGCACTCTTGGCTTCAGCAGGTATGCTTCACCTATTAGGTGGTGTAGACCCGATTATTGCCTACCCTATTACTATTATCGGAGTTGCTTTCTTAGTTAAAGAAACACTCTAAAACCCAAGAAAGTATGGTATAATGGTATGGTTAGGTCAAAAAAGCCCCTTTTGGGGCATACTATGAAAAACAAAAAACCAATAACCTTCCGCAAGAAGTTGGATAATCCAGTCTTCAAAAAATTAGCACTTGCTTTCGTCATCGTGATAATTGCCACAGCTACGTACTTACAGTATTTAGCACCGCACACGCTTGAAGCTAAGCAGAGGGTCGAATTAGAAAGCACACAAACTCAGTTAATAGAAACTAAACGTACTCTCGAACAGCAGAAGACACTCGACGCCCAACAGGACGCAGAGAAACAGAAGCAAATTGAAGAAGTACAAAAGAAGCTCGAAGAAACTGAAAAGCAACTTCAAGCTAAACGATCTACGCCTCAGTCTTCTGTAGCGTATGCAGCCGAAGCCCCGGCGTCTACACCAGCTAAACAATATACAGGTGGTGGTAATAAGGACGCTTGGCTGGCAGCGGCAGGTATACCACAGGACCAGTGGGGATATGTAGATAGTATTGTCAGCCGTGAAAGTGGATGGCGACCAGACGCAGTAAACCCCAATGGGGGAGCGTGTGGACTCGCACAAGCCCTTCCGTGCTCAAAGATGGGTCCTAACTGGTCTGATCCAGTTGTCGCCCTTAAATGGCAGTACAACTACGTGACACAGCGTTACGGTGGTTATGCACAGGCTGTAGCCTTTTGGAACATAAATCACTGGTATTAGAGAAAAAGCACTTGCATTTTAATCATGCTTGTGCTACAGTCAGGGGTAGGAGAAAACTCCCAGTTCTCAAAAACAAGCAAGCTTGACTTGCGTAATTAACAAATCAACTTAGTAGGCAATCTGGTAAGCAGGTCAGACCGTGAAAGAGCGTCAACACTCGAAGGTACGGAAACTGGAAAATAGTCAAAGCCCAGATTAGGGAAACGGAACCGCAAACCCTGCACCGTGAGGAATTCCCAAGATCATAGTAAGCTACTATGGTTGAGCACAGATTGTGATTAGCTATAATCAATCGTGCTTACTGGTTTGCCTATTAGGAAACAAAAATGGAGAAAAAACAAATGGATTATGAAACGAAAGACTCAGGCGAACGTGTTGAGTATGCCTCTGGGATGACCCGAGATATACAAGATGGCAAGCCTGATTTTTCTTTGTTACTAGCCGATGTTCCATACAGCGAACAAATGCTAACACGATGGGCTAAGCTCATGGAACGTGGAGCAGCTAAGTATGGTCGTCGTAACTGGCAAAAAGCACGTACAGATGAGGAAATAGAACGCTTCAAAGCTTCTGCTTTCCGGCACTTTGTCCAATGGATCACTGACGAGAATGACGAAGACCACGCAGCAGCCGTGATGTTCAACATTAACGCCGCTGAATTTGTAAAAACAAAACAAAAGCAGGAGATACCTTTCTAATGAAACTTTTAACACCAGAGAATGAAAACTATGCAGCAACCATCGTCACAATCAAAGAAGTTCACCCCCTCGAAGGCTCAGACCGAATTGCTGGAACTACTGTCTTCGGGTCACAAGGTATTGTATCTACCGATACGAAGGTGGGGGATGTCTACGTTTATTTCCCTGCTGAAACGCAACTATCCCAAGAGCTTTGCTACGAAAACAACCTCCATGACCACGGAAATCTCAATAAAGACGAAGGATCAAAAGGGTACCTTGGTGATAATCGACGAGTTCGGGCGATTAGGCTCAGAGGACATAGAAGCGATTGTCTCTTGCTTCCCCTGTCTTGCCTCGCATACACCGGGGCTAAAGTGTCCGACTTGCAAGATGGTGACACTTTCGACCAGATCAACGGTAAACCCGTTTGTAACAAATATATAGTCAAGAGAACTGTAAAGGAGCAACGTCTTGAAAAAAACAAACACAAACCAATCCCAAGGATCGACAAAAGGTTCCTTCCAGAGCACTATGACACGGATAACTACTTCCGTAACGCAGAGGTTATTCCTAACACTCGTTGGGTTTACATCACACAGAAGCTTCATGGTACTTCAATCCGAGTCGGGCATACAGTTGTTAACCGTAAGCTTACTATTCGTGACCGGGCAGCTAAACTAGCCGGAGTACAAGTTAAAGACACTGAAATGGACTACGTGTTCGGTAGCCGTAAGGTTATCAAGGACATCAACAATCCTAACCAAAACCACTTCTACACTACTGACATTTGGACAGAGGAAGGTAAAAAGCTCGAAGGTCTTATCCCCGAAAACTTCCTTCTATACGGTGAGTTAGTAGGATACACGCCTGACGGTGGACCGATCCAGAAGAACTACACCTACAAAGTACCGCAGGGCAGCCGTGACCTTTACATTTACCGTGTGGCGTTCATTAACGCTAAAGGCTACGTTGTAGACCTGTCATGGGAGCAAGTACAAGAGTTCTGTAATGATCGTGGTCTAAAGACGGTCCCAGAGCTTTACAGCGGTCCTATGCCTACACAACCCAAGATTGTTCAATGGTTCATTGATAAAAAATTCCGAGAGGACGGTTATCCACAGGCTGTAGAGCTTGATGATGAAAGTCCAGTTGACGAAGGTGTATGTATCCGGGTCGATGGTATGTCACCGTACATTTTAAAAGCTAAAAGCCCACTGTTCTTTGAACACGAGACTAAAATGCTCGACGAAGAAGCAGTGGACATGGAAGAAGAAGGTAAATAATATGCGATTTCTAACACTATTTTCAGTACTAGCCTTTGTTTTTGTCTTTACGGCAGCAATCATGGCACTTATAGCGTTTATACCAGCCGGGATAGTATGGCTCATTCTGGTAGCGTTGAACGTCAACGTCAGTTTCTGGCTCGTATGGGGTATAGCAACACTAATTGGACTAATTATCAAGGCTTAATATGGGATATACAACAAGCTTTGAGGGGGGTATGGCACTAAGTCGCCCCCTGACTGTTCCAGAGTTACGAGAGTTAGAGGCTTTAGCTGAATACGAAGAAGATGAATACAAGAAGTACAGTGACACGAAGCCTGACAATGGCTACAACCAATGGACGCCAAACAAAGATGGCACTGCTATGGTCTGGAACGACGGAGAGAAGTTCTATGACTACGCCGAGTGGTTACAGTGGCTAATAGATTACTACTTTAAGCCTCGAAATATAGAGCTTAGGGGTCGTATCAATTACCAAGGTGAAGAAATTGGTGATGTCGGTTACTTGGAGGTTTTGGAAGATCAACACGTCAGAACCTACACACTAGAAGCAAAGGGTATTGTTGAATGTCCACACTGTGGAGAAAGGTTTAACCCAGATGAAGATAATTAAATCAGAAGAAGACTTACTAGAGTTTGATAACGGGATCAAGATTGAAGGAGAAGGTGACGTTGATTGCTGTGCAAATAACTACCTTGACTTTGAGAACTTCCCCGTAGGTACAGAGTTCCCAGATATGACCCTCGGACAGCTTATCGACACGATAAAGCTAAAAGATGACGGGTTTATCTTAAAGGACTCCCAGAAGGTCCCTCATTGGGCTCAGGCTCGATCATACCAGAATGAGTTCTACATGCGTGACCATACTTTAGTTGACGAAAAGGGAAATAAGTTAGATGACACTATTATTAAGCGTAATATCTACGAAGACATGATTAAGCCTCGTTTCAATGTACGTTTTGTACTTGATGATCGTGACCGTGTTGTTAAGATGTGGCGTGAGCAGGGTCTTAAAGTACTTCAAGTAGCAGAAGGAGATTTCTAATGAAATATCGTATAGGGTCCACTAAGCACGGTGGTATAAGCGGCTATATTTTAGTACAGCGTAAGTCATTCCTATTTTGGCATACAATAGCAAAGTTTTCTGTTTACGCCGAGGGTTTAACCCAAGCTGTTGTACATGCTGAATACCTAAAAGAAAAAATGGAGAAACTAAATGTCTAGTTACGCAAAAATAACAAAACACCCAACAACAGGTGAATACGCTTTAGCACGATGGATGGACGATTACTTTGCACCTCACTATTACGGAGTAAAGTTCCCCAACGATGAGAAGGTCTACCCGGCTGAATTCGTCTCAGAGCGGCAGATACATGATTTCTGGGCTGATGACGTTATAAACGCCTTTAAGTACGTCTCAGGCTTTGCAGGTAATGATGAGGCTGTAATCACATTCCTTAACCAAATACAGAAGGAATATCGTAAAAGGTGGGAATTAGACCCTCTGACAGGCAATGGGGCTACAGAGCTATCTATTGTCGTTGAGAGACTTACATTGCCCTGTGAGCACGTTGTACAGCACGGAGAGTGCATATACTGTCGCCTAGTAATTGAGGATGAAGAATAATGCAATATCAAAAGGTCATAGATGAAGATCACGGAAGGTTTGGACAAGTTGGTAAGTTTCTATTTGCTGAACCACTTAAAAACAGTCTTAACTTCTATCACCTAGAGTTTGAAGATGGTGAACGTGAAAGGTTCCTAGCCTACCAAATTGATAGTTACAATGAAACAAAAAGGAAGGAGACGGGCTATGAACTCTCACTCGTCGATCTTGTCAAAAACGCAAGAAAACACAACCAAGACTTGCGGTTCGGGCAGCTACTGTTCAATGCACTGTCCCTCCACGATAAAACAAATTACGACGATCAATACGACGCAAACTTTCATTCAAGACTATTTTACATCGAAGACACCGAGCTCGCTACCGCTATATCCGAGTGGTACGAGTTTGTCGAAACGTACAAAGTCAAAGAAGATACAAGTGCTGGACTTCTACATGAATCCGGCGACGATCAAGTGGAAGGGTAAAACCACGTGGGTAGCCGATCTAGAACTGTTCAATATGCTAATAGCAAGTTGGATGAAAAAAGAAGGCTGGAGTAAGAGACAAGCCTACGACGAGTACTTTGATATGACCCCCTAACAGGGGTCTTATTTTATGCTTGTATATAGTAATTATTACTGCTATAGTGTGAATTATATTACTGTAATCTAATCACGCTACTGCTATTATCAGGGGTGAAAGGAGGTAACAGTATATGAAATCAAGATTAGGGCTTGACATAAAACCGATAGCTTGATACTATTATAGTTGCCCTACTGTGAAAGGGTTATATGGAGATGAGTAGTCGGTGTGATTTATGGGAGTTTTTCACACCACCGAGGAAGGTGCTACAATATCATCTTCATCAACAGAAACTGAGTCGGGGGGTATCTGCGAGAGCCCCTCGATTTCATTTTCACAGGCTAAACGTGCTATGCGGTGCATTATTTCATGCACACGCTTATCTGACCTCTCAAAAAGGTCGTCTACGAGCTTCTCAAGCCCCTGTCGTTCCATTTAGCCACTCAGCAGGGAAAGTATCAGCAGATCGTACATCGTCGAACGTGTGGCGTTCCCAAGCGTCTACATCACATTGTCCTACTTCACGTAGTGCTAAGTGTTGTGGAAACTCGTGAGCAACAATAAGTTCTTCTAGATTAGGATATGTAGGGTGATCGGAGAATATATAAGCACCGAAAGGTTGTTCATCTTCGCCCATTTCTAAAAAGATGTGGTTGTAGATTGCTAACCGCCCAAAGAATTGGAATAGAGTGGTGTTGTCCCGTGTTGCCTCAAAACGTTCACCGTTCAGATTAAGTTCGATTATGGGTTCAGGGGAGTTTTCCATTGTTGTTTTTATTCCATATTGGTTATGTTTGCATTGTATCACAACTGATGTAAAAAATCAACCCCAATTCAAAAGCCCCCTAGCGTATTCTAGAGGGCTCGTACCACTTTTGTTTTAAAAGTGTTTGTGTTTGTTTTGCTTCTTTTCGGCTGCCAGCTATAGCGTAATTGGAAAGCGGAGAGTTTAGACAGAGACTGCGAGGAGCCCTGTATATGTGTGAGGGGAGTTTTGGGAGGTTTTTTGTTTGTTAAAGAGACTTGAGGAAGGTACGAACTGGACTAGTTGCAGTGTAGCACAAGCGTCTTAAAAAGTCAAGACTTAATTAACTGCCCTTTTTGCCAGTGACCACAATTATTACAGCGGAGACGGTGGTATCTGCGTCGGTTAGTGTACCGTGTACCCCTCTTTTGTAGGCTACTACCACCACAGTTTTCACAGTGGTCCGGGTTAGAGTGGTCGATAAGACCGAGGTTAGGGTGGTTGACCATCCAAGGACGGAGACGGAGATATACTTCTTCGAGAACCTTTACGTCCTGAATGTTATATTCCTTCATGTGAGCCCAAGAAGCAGGATCACCAGCTAGACAACCGTCCCACGTCTTAATACCGCCAGCGTCTGCTTTATTATCCAGCCCGAGAGCAATAGCAAGGTCAGATAACTTATTACTAGAGAAACCGAAGTATCGCTTAGCAACCTTCTTAGTATCAACTTGGAAGTAGTTTGATGGTGGATCGAAGCCGTGTATGGCAATTCGAGCGTTGGTCTTCTTCTGGTCGAACTGGTCGCCATTATGTGCAATAACAATGTCTGCTTCTCCAAAGAGTTTCCACAGGCTTGCTACTACCATAAAGTCGTTATTAGTGCCCGGAACATAGCCCGGCAAGTCATCCTGAGATACAATGTGTATTTCGTCTTCACTTAGCCACTTGTAGGCAAAGCACAGGATTTGCATATCTTCTACTATTTGACGTTCGATAGGGTGATCGTCGTACAATCCCCACTTCTTCTCTTTGGTGATAAGGTAGCTTGTCTCCAAATCATATAATAATGTTTTCGCCATTGGGAGTTTTCTCTTTTCTTTTTGCATTTTTGTTTGATTTATGCTACTTGCAGGGTATCACACTTGTGCTTAAATGTCAAGACGCCCGTCTCTGTGAGGTACTATATGTAGCGATAGCACCGAGCATTTCGACCCTAGATGGCTTCTCTGGTGGAAGTTCAGTAGCGTGTCGTTCATCGTGTTCGTCACGACAAAGCTGTTCTTTATTCTCGGGGAGCTCACGGAAGTCCCGTTCAGTCGGTTTTCTGTAATCTTGTCGGGGATAAAATAAATGGTGAGTGTCGCTAAAACACCCACCAAGCTCAGCATACTTACAATCTGGACGAGGGTTAGGACACTCGCCCTTCATGTCAATGTGCTTCTTTTACGTAGTTGATCGTTGCCGTAACAGCAGCACTCAGAGCAGCGACAAGCGTGATCTGGTTAATCACGAAGCCAGTTGCTACTAAAGCAGCCCCAAACGCCTGTACGAAGGTCATAGCGGCACGACCCGGTATGCTCGTAGGAGAGACGTTGAACAGGTTAGTGATGAAGGCTAGTAATCCAGCTACAACACCAGTTATGCAAGCAGTCAATAGAAGTGCACCAGCAGGTACACCCAGAGCAGAACCAATGACCACACCAATAAAGGTAGCGACAAAGGTCTTAGCAGCTCGGACAGCTATATCTCGTAAGTTTCGGTTCATATTTATTCCTTATTTCTTAAAGTTAGTAAATATACTTGACAGGAAATCGACAATCTTTTGTACTAATGCTTCTAGAGCAGTCACACGCTTCTCAAGCGGATTGCCTTCAGGATCGACAGGAAGTGGAGGTACTTCACCCGGACCCTCTTTTGGAGGTTCAACAGGAGGAGTAGGAACAGGTGTCGGTGTAGGGGTAGGTACTGGGGCAGGTGCAACGTAGTCGATACAGTCAGCCTTAGAAATACCGTTGTTTAGACCCTTGTCCCATGAGTATTTAGACAGGTAGTAATCGGTGTTTGAAAGTGGGTGGTCGTATACACCAGCAACGTCAATGACGGTACCAGCCTTGAGAGCAGTAACAGCCTTAGCGTTGGCAAAGCTTGTGAAGCTCATGTCCCACACATTAGCGTCACGGATCAGTACAACCTTTTTATCAGCAATATCGACACGAAGTCCGGCAGGTTGCTGTGCAGCTTGGTTCTCTACTGCAATACGGTTCTTAGCTTTTTGCCAGCAGTCAGCAGCGTATCCCTTGTGTTTGAGGTCGGCTGGACACTCAGTGAAGACACGTGCTACGTCTTGGTGGAAGTTAAGGACTAGGTTAGGGTATAGTTTTAGACACTGATACATGACTTCTGTCAAGTTATTCAGAGTCGCTTGATCGAAGTAGCCATTACGCCAGTCACCACGGACCTCACAGGTTAAGCTTTCGCTGTTACTGTCAAAGTTAGCGTTGGTCCAAGGGGTGTCTTCGATGTGGACGTATTGTTCACGAACAGAGCCACTTACATAGAAGGTGCTCGAAGCGTTACGATTTGGGTTAGCCCACAGGTAGCGTAGCGTTTCCTCAAAACCAGCAGAGTGGTGAACGGTAAATGCACGAATAGGTGCAGCACGTCCGGGCGTGTAGTTACTAGGGTCGGCTGGGTAAAAGCCAGTTATATTCTTTAATGTACTCAT